>Ga0209016_1000412_pt1 | contig 51435 bp, 52 predicted proteins | sample EPASupsiteSAE305_FD_187265 | JGI IMG/M metagenome (GOLD analysis project Ga0209016, IMG submission 187265) | Bioremediated contaminated groundwater microbial communities from EPA Superfund site, New Mexico - SAE3-05 (SPAdes) (version 2) | ecosystem: Environmental > Aquatic > Deep subsurface >... | reverse complement strand
TGATGGGGCTGATTGTGGACACGGTCTCTGATATCATGAACATACCTGCATCAAGCATCTCCGCTGCCCCGGATTTCGGCACCCGCATCAATACTGAATTCATCGCAGGCATGGCCAGAACCGGTGACAATCTGGTGTTGCTGCTGAATGTGGACAAGGTATTGACTGATGAGGAGAGTAGCGTGGTTGCGCAGGTAGCAGAACAACCACCGGAACTTCAGCCCGGCGTGGCCGGGCAGTAAAACCGGCAGCACTGATGTCCGAGCCTACGTTTTCCCTCGATCAGGCGGTCATGAGCGATGAGCTGTTCCAGCGCTTTGCCCGCCTGATCTATGATGTCGCCGGAATCCAGCTTTCCGGCCAGAAAAAAACCCTGGTGGTGACACGCCTGCAAAAACGCCTGCGCGAGCTTGGCTTGAACTCATACGACGAGTACTTTCAGCATATTAAGGAAGACGACAACGAGTTTGTGTTGATGTTGAACAGCATCACCACCAACACCACCAAATTCTTCAGAGAAAATCACCACTTTGAGTTTTTGAAAAATACGTTACTGCCGCAGCTGTTCCAGCACAAGCGGGCCAACCGTGAAATCCGCATCTGGAGCGCAGGCTGCTCAACCGGCGAAGAGCCCTACACCATTGCCGTCAGTCTGTTTGAAAAGCTGAAAACTCTCACCGGCGGCTATGATCTTACTGACCCCTGCCGGGGTTGGGATATCAAGATTCTGGCAACCGACATCTCCACCAAGGTGCTTGCTACGGCACAGGCCGGCAACTATGCCGCCGGCACACTTCAGGAAGACCTGCCGGAAGCGCTCTTGAAAACCTATTTTGATCGCAACACCTCTGGCAGCTATAGCGTCAAGGACTTTGTCAAACAGCTGATCAGATTTCGCAGGCTGAACTTCAAGGACCAGTCCTACCCCTTCAAGAAAAGCTTTGACCTGATTTTCTGCCGCAACGTCATGATCTATTTTGACGAGACCATGAAACAACATGTCCTGACCAGGTTTCATCACCATCTTGCCCCCCACGGGCACCTGTTTCTGGGACATTCCGAGACCATGTTCGGTAACAAACTGTTTTCACCGGTACATATCACCGTCTACCGGAAACAATGAAGCGGATACGCCTGAATATCGGCGATATTGTCGTAACACGGGAACCGGCCATCCTGGAAACCATCCTGGGATCATGCGTCGCAGTCTGTCTCTGGGATGCCCGTCGCCGGATCGGTGGCCTGAACCACTACCTGGTTCCTGCCGGACGGGGTGAACCGGGACGGGACAATCTCTACGGTACGACCTCAGTGCGCAGGCTGATCGACCAGATCATCAATCTGGGCAGTGAGCGCCACAACCTGCAGGCGCGTATCTTTGGCGGCGGCTCAATCCTGAAATCCCTGGAAGATATCTTTACCATTGGCGCCGCCAATGTAAGGATTGCGCGGGAAATATTACACGAATACGGGATTCCGGTCGTACATGACTTTGTTGGCGCTGAATGCGGCATCAGGATCGCCTTTCAGACCTGGAACGGGGCTGTCTCAGTCACCTGTTTCGATCAGGAATCGGCACACCGCTACCAGGATTTTTATCAACAGTCGTCTGACAACAAGCATGCCTTTTCGTTCAGCTCAACCCATGCTGCCGGTTTTTTCAGAGAAGAACAGCAGTTCCGCTTCCTGGAAGAGACCGTGCTTCCGGAACTGGCAACACAGAAGGGTGCCCTCCATGAACTGCGGATCTGGAGCGCCGGCTGTGCCACCGGAGAGGCAGCCTACTCCATCGCCATCAGCGTGGGAGAGGCCTTGCAACAGCGCCATGCTGTGGCGGCTGAGGATGCTCCCTTTGGCAACTGGATTGTACGTATTCTGGCTACGGACACCTCCAGCAAGGCCCTCACCACCGCCATGGGCGCGACCTATGGCATTGAACAGTTGCCGGAGCAGCTGCCGGAGAGGCTTAAAGCACGCTATTTTCTCAAGGGGAACGGTATCCATGCCGGCCATATCCGGGTCAAATCCGACGTGATCAAGGTAGTAAAATTTAGGCGTCTGAACCTGAAAAATCAGAGTTATCCGTTTAAAAAGCAGTTTGATCTGATATTCTGTCATGACGGCTTGCGCGCCTTTGATGACAACACCAGACAGCAGGCGCTCACACGACTGCACCGGCATCTGGCTCCACATGGTTACCTGCTGCTGGGGCAGCACGATTTCGCACCGGACAGCGGTCTGTTTGAACAGATTGAGACTGCAATCTTCCGGAAACGCTGCTAGACGGTTATACAGACTGGTAAAGGGAGTTTTTCTCTATGGGAAGCAAAATAAAGGTCATGATTATTGATGATTCAGCGGTCATCAGGACCGTACTGACCGAAATCCTGAACGGCGCAGGGGACATTGAGGTAATCGGCACGGCTCCGGACCCCTTGTTTGCCAAGAACAAACTTACCAGCCTGCAGCCGGATGTTATTACCCTGGATGTTGAAATGCCGCGCATGGATGGCCTGACGTTTCTGGAAGAGCTGATGCGCACCAATCCGATCCCGGTCCTGATGGTCAGCTCCCTGACCCAGCGGGCCTGCGACACCACCCTGCGCGCCCTGGAACTGGGGGCGATTGACTACGTCACCAAGCCGTCCATTGAAATTACGCAAGGAGTTGAGGCGCTGGGAAACGAGATCATAGCCAAGGTACGGATTGCGGCCAAGGCCCGGGTTCGTTTTGCTGCCCGCGGCAGCCTTCCGCCAAGTTCTACGGCACCTGCAAGCCCCAAGGCCTCTGCCCTGGATACGACCCGGATGGCCACCACCGACAAACTGATTGCCATCGGCGCCTCCACCGGCGGAACCCAGGCCATTACCGAGGTCATCACCCAGTTGCCGGCCTCAATACCGGGCATTGTGGTCGTGCAACATATGCCGCCGGTCTTTACCAAGTCCTATGCCGAACGCCTCAACACCATGTCGCGGGTCAACGTCAAGGAGGCGGAGCATGGCGACCGGATTCTGCGCGGCACCGCCTTTATTGCCCCGGGCGGCAGGCATATGTCCATCAGGCGTGATGGCGCCATGTACTACCTGGAGCTGTCGGATGGGCCGCCGGTGAACTATGTGAAACCGGCAGTGGATGTCCTGTTCAGATCGGTGGCCCGTTTTGCCGGCAGAAATGCCGTCGGGGTCATCCTGACCGGTATGGGCGAAGATGGCGCCCGCGGGCTGAAAGAGATGCGGGAACACGGCGCCCTGACCCTGGCGCAGGACGAGGCGTCCTGCATCGTCTTCGGCATGCCCAAACGTGCCATCGAGATGGATGCCGTTGATCGCGTACTCCCGCTGTCCCAGATACCGCGCCATATTCTGGAAGCGCTGTAAATAAACGGTTCAGTGGATGACAACCATCACCAGAGTAAAGCCATGGCCAACCCTGTAAAAGTACTGATCATCGATGACGAGGCAATGCTGCGGGCAAGCTTCAGGGATTACTTTGAGGATGAAGGTTCCGTTGTGCTTGAGGCCTCCAATGGCGTCGAAGGGGTCGAGCTCTGCCTGAAGGAGAGGCCGGATCTGGTGCTGACCGACCTGCGCATGCCGGTCATGGACGGCTTCGGTGTGATCGAACAGCTGAAAAAGGCTGCGCCCGAGATCCCGATCATTGTCGTCTCCGGCCAGGGTACGACCAGTGACGTCATTGCCGCGGTCCGTATGGGGGCCTGGGATTACGTCACCAAACCGGTGCTCAAGCTGGAAGAACTCTCGCTTGTTGTCGAGCGTGTCCTGGAGCGCGCACGTCTGATCCAGGACAACACCGCCTACAGAAAGAGGCTTGAACAACTGCTTGACGACAACAGCGTCTATCAGGAGCACCTCGAAGAACTCGTCCATAAGCGGACTGAACAGCTCAAGGAGGCAGCCTCCAAATACAAGATCGTTGCCGACCACACCTACAGCTGGGAATTCTGGTCAGACCCCGAGGGGCACTTCATCTACTCATCCCCCTCCTGTTTCAGAATAACCGGACACACCGCAGATGAATTCACCAGAAACCCGACGCTTCTGCATGAGCTGATTCATCCGGATGACCAGGCCGAATTCAGATCCCACCGCCATTGCAGCCAACATGAGCATCAGCCGGGCACCCTTGAATTCAGGATCGTCAGACCGGACGGGACGCCCCGCTGGATTCACCATGACTGCCAACCGGTCTTTGACGAGCAGGGGCAGTTTCTGGGAACCCGCGGCAGCAACCGCGACATCACCAAGCGTAAACTGGCGCAAGAGGCGCTGCTGAAAAGCGAAAAACGTCTGGCTGCCATTTTTGATTTTCTGCCGGATGCCACCTGGGCAATTGACAAGGAATCAAGAGTTATTGCCTGGAACAAGGCCTGCCAGGAACTGACCGGTGTACCCGCGGAGCAGATGTTGGGAAAAAGCGGGTATTGCTACGCCGTCCCGTTTTACGGAAGCCCACGTCCGATGTTGATCGACTTTGCCCTGAATCCTTCAGCTGACCTGCTTGCCCCGTACCTTAACGCTTACAGTAATTTTGCAATCGAAAACGGCAACATCACAGCCGAGTCCGCCGGGCTGTTGCTTACTGAGGGGCGTTACCTCTGGTGGAAGGCAACCAGGCTGTACGACAGTGACGGGCAGGTTGCCGGAGCGATTGAGTCGGTACGGGACATCACCGAACTGCAACTGGCCAAAGAGGCGGCGATTGCATCAAGCCGCGCTAAAAGCGCCTTTCTGGCAACCATGAGCCATGAACTGCGCACCCCGCTCAATGCCATTATCGGCTTCAGCGACCTGATCCGGATCAGAGGCTGCGGCGAGATCAACGACTGCCAGGAAGAGTACCTCGGTTACATCTTGGAGAGCAGCAAGCACCTGTTGGCGTTGATCAATGATATCCTTGACCTTTCCAAGGTGGAGTCCGGCAAGATGGAACTCACTCTGAGTGATATCGATATTCACGCACTTATAACCGGGAGTCTGATTATCATCCAAAAGCACGCCGAACAGCAGGGGATCACGATCCGCAGCGTTTTTGCCGAACGGCTGCCCAAGGTCATTCGTGGTGATGAACTGAGAATCAAGCAGATCCTGTTCAACCTCTTGTCAAATGCCGTAAAATTCACCCCGGGCGGCGGCTCTGTAACCGTATCCGCCTGCACCGTGATGGCTGAGTCGCTCCAGACAGCTCCCCACCATCAGGAACTCCAGCCCGGCAGGTATCTTTTACTGTCGGTGACAGACACCGGCATCGGTATCAAAAAAGAGGACATCCAGAGGATATTCGAGCCGTTTGAGCAGTCTGACAACTCATCAACCAGACAGCATGAGGGAACGGGACTGGGATTATCGCTTTCAAAAATGCTGGCGCGACTGCATGGCGGGACTATTTGGGTCACCCCAAATCCCGAGGGTACTGGAAGCATCTTTTATCTTGCCATTCCGGTCTGACATCAGGCAGGCTGGAATGGAACACCACCAGACAGTGAGGGACCAAACCGATGCGAATTCTGATTGCCGAAGATGATTTCTACAGTCGAAAGCTGATGATGGCGTACCTCTCACCGTTTGGCGAGTGTGATGTCGCAGTGAACGGCGTTGAAGCCTGGGAGGCTTTTCTTGATGCCCATGATGCCGGCACACCGTACAGACTGATCTGTCTGGACATCATGATGCCTGAAATGGATGGTCAGGAAGCACTTAAAAAGATGCGTGATGAAGAGGACAGGCGTCAGCTTGAGCGCCATGAAAAGGCAAAAATCATCATGATCACCGCCCTTGACGAAATGAAGGCGATCATGGCGTCGTACCATTCCCTCTGTGACGGTTACTTGATGAAGCCGATCAACCATGCCATGGTTGTGGAACAGTTGAAGGAATGCGGCGTTATCTGAATTGTTGAAGTTCGAAGGGAGAATGCACAGGCAGGCCCGTCCCTCCAGGCCATTGTCAGCACCCGCAGGCGCCGGCGTTGTGCCGGAGCCGTTCATTATTAAGCTGATTCATCCGGTAATCTGAGATCCCCTGATAACGGACAAAATACTGACCAAGCCGCTCCTGGCATGACTGCTGCTGTTTGAGCAGTTCCTGCTGCTGCCATGGCCGGAGCAGCCCCAACTGCACCGCCCGCTCACCAAAACGCCCCTGCACCTGTCCGGACTGCAAAATATGATGCACGTCCGCATCATCAAGCCACCCGTTGCTGCGAGCGAGCAGACCGATTGAAGGCCGCTGCATGCGTTGCCAGCTCAAGGCAGCCACAACGGCCTGAAATGAGGCAACCCCCGCAAAATAGAGATATCTACCGATCTTCAACTCCACGGAGGGAACGGTCCCCGAATAATAGAGAGGTGTGTCCCTGCGGCTCGACGCGTTTGCTGCCGCCCGGTCCTCCGGCTGCATCCGTGGCTCCTGAGGGCGGTATCGTGCTGCAGGGGAATACCTCGTTCCGTTTTGCGGCCGATACTTCAAAAACGTAGACAGCTCACGGTATGCGTCTGAAACAGTGGCAAACTCCTGTTTCAGACGTTGAAGGTGCTCACCGTCAACCCGGGGATGCGCATCGGGATGGCTTTCGCGGGCTCTTTGTCGGTAAGCGCTTTTTGCCCCTTCAGGCTGCAGATAGGCCAGAAAGTCATCGCTGAGTACCACATCAGCCCCAAACAACACACGGCATGCCGCCAGAATTGAGCTGGTTTCCGTCGCACAGCCGCTTCCTGTTGCAGACTCCCAAGCACTCATTGGTTGCCTCCTGTGGCCAGCAATTTTGAAAATGCATCCTCTGAAAGCACCGTTATACCCAGATTGCGGGCTTTTTCCAGTTTGCTGCCTGCCTCACTGCCCGCAACGACATAATCGGTCTTCTTTGAGACTGATCCGGTCACATTGCCCCCCTCAGACTCAACCAGTTTTTTTGCCTCATCACGTCCCAGGCTGGTAAGTGTCCCGGTAAAGACAAAGGTCAGACCGGCCAGTCGACCGCCAACCCGTTTTTCCTCCACTGTTGGCGCAACACCGGCCGTTTTGAGCCGCTGCAGTACCGTCTGGTTGGCCGGGGCATCAAAGAAAGAGCGGATACTGATCGCCACCGTAGGCCCGACATCGCGGATACTGGTCAGTTCTTCCAGGGTGGCAGTCTGCAGGTTATCGATACTGCCAAACCGCTCTGCCAGAGTCCTGGCGGTCCGCTCCCCCACATGCCGGATCCCCAGGGCAAAGATGAAGCGGGACAACTCCTGCTGTTTACTGGCGGCAATGGCAGCCAGCAGGTTTTCCGCCAGCTTGTCCCCCATCCGCTCAAACTGCATGAAGTCATCACGGGTCAAGCGGTAGAGATCGGCAATATCTTTGACCAGCCCCAGGCTGATCAGCTGCTCGATATACTTGCTCCCCAGCCCGTCAATATCCATGGCATCACGGGAGGCAAAATGGATGATCGATTCTGCCAGCTGGGGCGGACAGGCCAGCCCGCCCTGACAGCGCACCGCCACCTCCCCTGCTTCACGGGCTGCCCTGGAGCCGCAGACCGGGCAGGTTTCCGGCTCCGGTAGTTCCTGCTCTGCACCGCTGCGCTGATCAAGCAGTACCTTGACTACCGCCGGGATCACATCCCCTGCCCGCTCCACAATCACCCGGTCACCCACCCGGATATCCTTGCGCCGGATCTCGTCCCAGTTGTGCAGGGTGGCTCGCGAAACCGTGACACCGGACAGCTCCACCGGTTCCAGACTGGCCACCGGCGTGATCACGCCGGTCCTGCCCACTGAAAGGATGATCTCGTTGATCCGGGTGGTTGCCTGGCGGGGTGGGAACTTGCAGGCGATGGCCCAGCGGGGTGACCGGCTCTTTTCCCCCAGCTCCTGCTGCAGGCGCAGGTCATCCACCTTGATCACCATACCGTCAATTTCGTACAGCAGGGAATCGCGCCGCTCTTGCAGATCCTGAAAACAGGCAATCGCACCTTCAATACCGCTGACCTGTCGGGCCTGATCACTGACCGGCAGCCCCCAGGCTGCAAGTTGGCTCATCAGTTCCGTTTGTGTCCTGGCCTCTGTTTCCATCACCCCTACCCCATAACAGACCATGGCCAGCGGACGTCTGGCCACCACTGCGGGATCAAGCTGACGGATGGAACCGGCAGCCGCATTACGGGGGTTGGCAAAGGGCGGTTCCCCCTCTTCTTCACGCTGCTGGTTCAACTGTTGAAAGGCGGCCAGCGGCAGGTAGACCTCGCCACGCACCTCAAGCAGGGCAGGCAGATTGTCCCCGGTCAGACGCAACGGCACATTGCGGACTGTACGGATGTTGGCGGTCACCTCTTCACCGACCTCGCCATCCCCACGGGTTGAGGCCTGCACCAGCAGGCCATCCTGATAGACCAGCTCCACGGCCAGTCCATCCATCTTCGGCTCACACTGATATTGCAGCGCAACGGTATCAGGCAGTGCCAGCAGGCTACGGATACGCTGTTCAAAACCGCGGATTTCATCCTCCTGCATGGCATTTTCCAGCGAAAGCATCGGCATCCGGTGCCGGACCTGACTGAAACGGGCCAGGGGTTTGCCCCCCACCCGCAGGGTAGGCGAATCAGGAGTCAGCAGGTCCGGGCGCGCTGCCTCGATCGCCTGCAGCTCACGAAACAGGGCATCATACTCAGCATCACTGATCTCAGGGGCATCCAGTTCGTAGTAACAACGGTTATGATGTTCCAGCAGCCGACGCAACTCTGCTGCCCGCAGTTGGGCTGTGTCAGGAATAACAACAGGATCTAACAGGGAAAGTTGTTGCATGATAGCTCCTCTATCGGACACTCGGTTTCGTACTATAGCAAAAATTTCAAACTGCCCCTTGATTTTTAACCAACCGGTCGCTATATTCCCTCTCGTTAGCACTCACCGCTTTAGAGTGCTAGCAGACACAACTCAGACCATCACACCACCATAGCAACGAAAGGAGAAGTACCAATGAAACTGAGACCACTGCACGACCGTATCATTGTCAAGCGCCTTGAGGGCGAAGAAAAGACCGCCGGCGGCCTGTTTATCCCTGACACTGCCAAGGAAAAGCCCCAGAAAGGCGAAGTAATTGCCGTAGGTAACGGCAAGAAGAACGATGAAGGCAAGTGCGCTCCCCTGGATGTAAAAGTTGGCGATTCCATCCTGTTCGGCAAGTACGCCGGTACTGAAGTAAAGGTTGACGGTGATGAGTTCCTGATGATGCGTGAGGACGACGTACTGGCCGTTATCGAGAAATAGAGTGGTCTTTATCAAAATCCAAAGAACACAACATTCACAAACTAAAATCTGGAGGAATAGTCAATGTCTGCAAAAGAGATCCGTTTCAATGAGGAAGGCCGTAACGCCATCCTGCGTGGTGTCAACGCCCTGGCTGACGCCGTCAAGGTAACCCTGGGTCCCAAGGGCCGTAACGTTATCATCGAGAAGTCCTTCGGCTCCCCGCTGATCACCAAGGACGGTGTTTCCGTTGCCAAGGAAGTTGAACTGGAGAACAAGTTCGAGAACATGGGCGCTCAGCTGGTAAAAGAAGTTGCCTCAAAGACCTCGGACGTTGCCGGCGACGGTACCACCACTGCAACCGTACTGGCTCAGGCCATCTACAAGCAGGGTTCCAAGCTGGTTGCTGCCGGTCACAACCCGATGGAGATCAAGCGCGGCATCGACAAGGCGGTTGAGGCGATCGTGGCTGAGCTGCAGAAGATCTCCAAGCCGATCAAAGACCACAAAGAGATCGCTCAGGTTGGTACCATTTCCGCCAACAACGACAAGACCATCGGCGACATCATTGCCGAGGCAATGGAAAAAGTCGGCAAGGAAGGCGTTATCACCGTTGAAGAAGCAAAGGCTATGGAAACCAGCCTTGAGACCGTGGAAGGGATGCAGTTTGACCGCGGCTACCTCTCCCCTTACTTTGTTTCCGATCCGGAGCGTATGGAGGCGACCCTTGAGAACGCCACCATCCTGATCTACGACAAGAAGATCTCCAACATGAAGGATATGCTGCCGGTACTGGAGCAGACCGCCAAGTCCGGTCGTCCGCTGATGATCATTGCAGAAGATATCGAAGGCGAGGCACTGGCTACCCTGGTGGTCAACAAACTGCGCGGTGTGCTGAACGTCTGCGCTGTCAAGGCCCCCGGCTTCGGCGACCGTCGCAAGGCAATGCTGGAAGATATCGCCATCCTGACCGGCGGCAAGGTCATCTCCGAAGAGATGGGCTTCAAACTGGAGAACACCACCATGGAGATGCTGGGCCGTGCCAAGCGGATCGTGGTGGACAAGGACAACACCACCATCATCGACGGCGACGGTTCCGAGGCAGACATCCAGGGCCGCGTCAAGCAGATCCGCGCCCAGATTGAAGACACCACCTCAGATTATGACCGCGAAAAACTGCAGGAGCGTCTGGCCAAACTGGTTGGCGGCGTTGCTGTCATCAAGGTTGGCGCTGCAACCGAAACCGAGATGAAAGAGAAGAAGGCCCGTGTTGAAGACGCACTGCATGCTACCCGCGCAGCTGTTGACGAGGGGATCGTCCCCGGCGGCGGTGTTGCCTACATCCGCGCCCTGAATGCCCTTGACAGCGTGGTACTGCCTGCTGAGCAGCAGTTCGGTGTGACCATCATCAAGAGCTCCCTGGAAGCACCGATCCGTCAGATCGCCGACAACGCCGGCATTGACGCATCCATCGTGGTTGACAAGGTCAAGAATGGCAAGGAAGCCTTCGGCTATAACGCTGCCGACGACACCTACGTTGACATGCTGGAAGCCGGCATCATCGACCCGACCAAGGTATCCCGTTGCGCACTGCAGAACGCCTCTTCCGTGGCCGGCCTGATGCTGACCACCGAGTGCATGATTGCTGAGAAGCCGAAAAAGGATAGCGGCATGCCTGCTATGCCCGGCGGCATGGGCGGCATGGGTGGTATGGGCGGCATGGATTACTAAGCCGCACTTGAGCTTTCCCTCAAGAGTTGTTAATAGTAAAAGGTCGGGACTTTTCCCGGCCTTTTGCTGTTTTGAGGACAGATATATGCGAGATACCGCGATTATACTACTGCAGATGGGCGGCCCCGATTCCCTGGAGGCGGTCCGCCCGTTCCTGCTCAACCTGTTCAGCGATCGGGAAATCATCAAGATCGGTCCAGCCTGGCTGCAACCGTTGATTGCACGGATGATTGTCAGACGACGCACCCCCGCGGTCATGGAAAAATACCGCGAGATTGGCGGAAGATCCCCCATTCAGGAGCTGACCAGGGCTCAGGCGGACACGCTTGCTGCGAAGCTTGGCATCCCCTGCCATGTGGGCATGCGCTACTGGCACCCCTTTACGGCTGAGACGCTGGCCCAGCTGCGTAAAACCGGCACCAAGAAGCTGGTGGCCCTGTCGCTCTACCCGCACTATTCCCGCGCCACCAGCGGGTCCAGCTTCAATGATCTGACCCGTTGTCTGGCTGATCTGGATAGTGACCTTGAGGTTGTGCGGATCCCCCACTTCTACGACCACCCGCTCTACATCGATGCCCTGACGGAAAAGATTGAAGCCGGGCTGGCCTCCTTCCCGAACCGCACCGGTGTGCAGCTGCTCTTCTCGGCCCACTCCCTGCCGCAGTCGTTTATTGCCGAAGGCGATCCCTACCTCGAGCATATCCAGGCTACCGTCCGGCTGGTGATGGAACGGTTTGAGGGGGTGCAACACCGGCTGGCCTTTCAATCAAGGGCCGGGCCGGTCAAGTGGCTGGAGCCCTCCACCGATGACACGCTGAAGGAACTGGCGGCAAACGGCTGCAAGAGCCTGCTGATGGTGCCGCTCTCCTTTGTGTCAGACCATATTGAAACGCTGCATGAGATTGACATTGAATATGCTGCAGAGGCTCATAAAATAGGGATCAGTGACTTCCGCCGCACGGAATCACTCAACAGCTCCCCGACTTTTATCAGATGCCTGGCAGAGCTGGTCCGTCAGGCACTAAAAGCGCCGTGAGCAAGACAGGAGACAATATTTTCAATCTTCATAATTGTTCATAATCCCTTCACAGGATCTTCCATCTGCCTTGGTATGGTAGCACCATCACACACAGGTTGGTTGCCAACCACTACCAAGACAGGGAGGAATAACATCATGAAAAAATCACTTCTCGCACTTACCGTTGTAGCAGCAGTTGCAGTTGCCGGCGCATCCATGGCCATGCCGGGTATGGGTCCGGGTGCCGGTATGGGGGCAGGCATGGGTGCCCAAATGGGTCAGGCAGGCACGATGACTCCGGAGATGAAGAAATTCATTGCCGACACCATGCCGATCCGCGAAGAGATGCATGCCAAGCATATGCAGCTGCAGAAGGAGCTGATCAAGGACGCGCCTGATCAGGCAGTCATCAAGAAACTGCAGGGTGAGATGGTTGAACTGCGTAAAAAGATGATGGATGCCCGCACCAAGGCAGGTCTGCCGATGGGTAAGATGGGTAAGCGCGGCCACAAAGGGATGCGTGGCGGCGGTATGGGCATGGGTATGATGCAAATGGACTGCCCGATGGTGGCACCGCCGGCAACCGCCAAATAAGGACTGACTAACTGGCGGAGATGGGGTACACAGAGAAAACAGGCTGCCTGAAGTGGGCGCCTGCTTTCTCTGTGCCTTCTCTGCCCCCGGTCCCGATGAAGCCGAGGATTTTGATGAAATATCTTCTCTCCACATACCTGTTGCTCTTACTTCTGTTACTGACCGTTCTGCCATCAGCAGCAGAAGAGACTGAACCCGGCCGGGGATGGGGGTGGCGCGGCAAGCATAAAGCCGGTGAAATGGGACCACCTCCCTTTGGCGATTACTGCCCCCGTCGCCATGCCGATCACTACGGCGCCCGCCAGCCGCTGCAAACGCCGGACGAGGCAAAGGAGCGGCTGAGACTCTTCTTTAACGTCCCACCTGCTCAAATATCCCTCCGCAAAGAGATCCGCATGGGGTATATTGCCGATATCACCAATGCCGATGGATCACTGTCCGACCGGGTGATTATAGACAAACGCACCGGGCGGATCCGCTCCATCCGCTAACTGGATACGACACCATGCAGCCTCCCATTCTGATCGTTGAAGACGACCTGAAGATTGCCCGTATCATCAAGGCCTACCTTGAGGGGGCTGATTTTCGGGTCATCCACGCCGAAACCGCACGTGCTGCATTGGAAAAAGCCGAGGAGGAACTCCCGCTGGCGGTGATTCTGGACCTGGGACTGCCGGACAGAAGCGGTGAAGAACTCTGTCAGGAGCTCAAAGACCTGGGATCATTTCCGGTGATCATGCTGACCGCCAAATCTTCCGAAGAAGAACGGATCACCGGTTTTGCCCTGGGGGCTGACGACTATGTGGTCAAACCGGCCTCCCCCCGCGAACTGGTCTATCGGGTCAAGGCGGTTTTGAAACGCTACGACGGGGCCGGAACCGGCGAACATCCCGTCAGTTTCAACAACGGCACGCTGATCCTGGACAGCCGCCGCCATACCGTGACCTGCCGCGGTAAGACCTGCAACGTCACCCCTACTGAGTTCAAACTGCTGCAAGCGCTGGCAGCCTCTCCCGGCCGGACCTACAGCCGGGACGAACTGGTTTCAAAGGCGCTGGGCTACCAGTTTGACGGTTATGAGCGCAGCGTTGACGCCCATATCAAAAACCTGCGTCAGAAGATCGAGCTGGACAGCCGCAAGCCTGAGTTCATCAAGACGGTCTATGGCATCGGCTACCTCTTCAGTGGAGAGCGGGATGCCGTTTAACCTGCAACGCAAACTGCTGGTGCTGCTTGGTCTGGTGATCCTGATCGCCCTTTCCTCCTCCATTCTGCTCAGAAATTTTGTGATCCGCGACTTCAAGGCCTTTGGTGAAGGCCGGATGCTTGATCGTCTCTATCAGGTGCAGGCGGTGCTTGAGGGACGCTACGAGCAGGCAGGCGGCTGGCAGCGGGAACAGGTTGCCAATGACCTGGTCTGGGCCTGGCTTTCCGGTATTGAACTGCGACTGTATGATGCTGATAACCGGCTGGTGATGGACACCGGACAAGCCCTGGCGAGTCTGTCTCCGGTAATGCAGCAGCGCATTGCAGCTTCAAGCAACAGACGCCCGCAACCTGCAGCTCCGACAGAGTTCCAAAGCTATCCCCTCTTTCTGAAAGATGAAGAAATCGGTCATCTTGACCTGCAGCTCCCCCGGCCGGTACATGAAGCGTTCTTTATCCGTTCCTCAAATCAGTTTTTGATCTACTCCCTGCTTGGACTCGGTTTGACAGCCGTCGTACTCAGCTTTCTGGCAGCCCGGCGCATCTCGCGCCCTCTGCAGGAGCTGACGGCTGCCGCAGAAGGGCTGGCAAACGGCACCCCGGGCCTCAGGGTTCAGGCAGGAAGCAACGATGAAATCGGCCGCCTGGCAATCTCCTTCAACCGGATGGCTGACAGCCTGGAGGCACAGGAACAACTGCGCAAACAGCTGGTTTCAAACGCTGCCCACGAACTACGGACGCCGCTGATGATCATTCGTGGAGAATTGGAAGGGATGATCGACGGACTGCTGCCCACCACCCCGGAGGCATTACAGTCACTACATGATGAGGCAGCCCGGCTGGCAACCATTCTGGACGGCGTGGACGAACTGAGCAGGGCACAGGCCGCCGGACTGCAGCTGCAGCGTCAGGAGTTTGCCCTGCTGCCGCTGCTGCAGGGGATCATTTCCCGCTTCAGCCGCAGCGCCGAAGAGCAGCAGGTCGCGATCACCCTGACCGGTGATCAGGCTGTGACCGGCTGGATCGATCCGGACCGTTTCACCCAGATCATCACCAACCTGATCTCTAACGCCTTGAAGGCCATGCCCCGTGGCGGACAACTGGAGATTCGTCTTTCGGCAACACCGTACGCACGTTATATTGAGGTCTGCGATACCGGATCAGGTATCCCGGATGACCTGCTGCCCCACATCTTTGAACGTTTTGCCAAGGGAAAGGATGGCGGCCTGGGACTGGGACTGGCGATTGTTAAAGAGCTGGTTGCCGCCCACAACGGCACTATTGCCGCCAGCAGCTCACCCGGCAGCGGCACCTGCTTCCGCATTACATTACCTGCAACTACCGGAGGACTGTATGAGTATGACCGAAGAACTGACTAACTGGAGCTGGGAACAAAAATGCCAGAAGGCGGTTGAGGCCCTGGGGACCAACGGCTTTACCGCCGTCTACTGCCGGACCCCTGACGATGCCCGCAACTATATCCTTGAGGCAGCAACAGATGCCGCAAGCATCGGTTTCGGCGGTTCCATGACCATTGCAGATCTGACGGTCCAGCAAACACTTGCCGATCAGGGCAAGGAGATCCTCAACCACAGCAGCAGTGCCCTGTCGCGGGACCAGAAGATGGAGATCATGCGCCGGCAACTGACCTGCGACCTGTTTCTCTCCGGCAGCAATGCGCTTACCATCTCAGGGGAACTGATCAACATTGATGCCACCGGCAACCGGGTGGCAGCCATGTTCTTCGGCCCCCGCAGGGTCATTGTAGTGGTAGGCCGCAACAAACTGGTGGACGGCACACCGCAGGAGGCGATCCAACGGGTAAAACAGTGGGCAACCCCGCCCAATGCCAAACGGCTCAGCTTCAACACCCCCTGTGCCAAGACCGGTTTTTGCAGCAACTGCAACTCACCGGACCGGCTCTGCCGGGTTACCACCATCATTGATCGCAAACCCCGCTTCACCGATCTGCGGGTTCTGGTGGTCAACGCAGACCTCGGTTTATAGCTACCGGCACCCATGCAGCACGTTTTCCGCACGCTCGCAACCGCCCTGCAGGATCTGCTGCTGCCCCCGCGCTGTCATATCTGCCATAAACCGGCCCCCGATACAGGCAGTCTGCACATCTGCCCGGACTGCCGGGCCGGCCTGCCACTCCTCGCAGGCTCGCCGGTCTGCTCAATCTGCGGCATCCCCTTTCTGTCTGCCGGGGATGATCACCCCTGCAGCCGCTGTATCGCTGCACCGCCACCCTATACGGCAGCCAGAGCCGCATTGCGCTATGAAGGTGCATGCCGCGACCTGATTCAGCACTTCAAATACAACGGCAAATCATACCTGCGGCGCCCCCTGGGACTTTTAACGGCAGAACAGCTGGCCCCGTTTGCAACCGCCCGGCAACCAGACCTGCTGGTGCCGGTGCCGTTACATCCCAGCCGTCTGCGCAGTCGCGGCTTTAACCAGGCGGTGCTGCTGGGGGACCTGCTTTCCCGCCAGTGGCAGATTCCCCTCCTGCGTCAGGGGCTGCAGCGGACCCGTCCCACGATCCCCCAAATGGAGCTGAGCCGGGAGCAACGTTCCACCAACCTGCAAGGGGCCTTTACGGTCACGTCCCCGGACAGTGTCAGCAATCGCCATGTCATGCTGGTGGATGACGTCTTTACCACCGGCAGCACTCTGGCTGAATGCGCCCTGGTCCTGCGTCGGGCAGGCTGCCACACCGTGTCGGCGGTCACGGTTGCCCATGCCCCCTGAATTCATACGTAATCATTGGATAATATAGGCCAAAGTTCTTGACAACGACACTGCAGTATCATATACCGATAGCCGTAAACAGATTTTCAGGAGGATTGTGTATGCGGTTGTCTACCAAGAGTCGCTATGGTCTGCGGGCCCTTTTCGATATTGCGTATCACACGGGCACAGCACCGGCGCAAATCCAGGACATCTCACGCCGTCAGCTGATTTCTCCCCGCTACCTGGAGCAGATCTTCCAGAATCTGAAAAAAGCAGGGATACTGAAAAGCAAACGAGGGCCTCAGGGAGGCTACACCCTGGCAAGGACACCGGATCAGATTACGGTGCTTGAGATCATCAGGGCCACTGAGCAGGACGCACTGCTGGTGGATTGTGCCGGCCAGGGCAAGAAAACCCGCCGCCGCAAGAACGAGTGTCCTTTTGAAGGCAACTGCGTGACCCAGACCGTCTGGAAAGATGCCAACGACCTGCTGGCTGAGCTGTTCGGTAAGCTGACCCTGGAAACCCTCTGTCAACGTGGCCAGGAGATGGGGATCGAGAAGGATCAGGCCAGCAAAATGATGTATTACATCTGACCCCGGCCCATTTGAGGTACTGCAACACCATCATCAATTGTGATCCACTACCGGCGTCTGAAAACTACCCTGATCCGTTCAGCCCCTCTTGCCGTAGCCTTTTCAGGAGGGGTTGACTCCACTCTGCTGCTGAAGGTTGCCCATGACACCCTGGGCGAACGCTGCTGTGCCATCACGGTTGATGCCCCCTACCATTTCAGGCAGGAACAGGAAGAGGCAGCCCGGTTTGCCCGCCAGATCGGGGTTCGTCACCTGATCATCCCCTTTGATCCGGCCACGGTGCCGGATCTGCTCAACAATCCACCTGAACGTTGCTACCTGTGCAAGCTGGCCCTGCTCAAGGACTGTTTCAATGGCCTGCAGGCACTTCCCCCATCGCACTGGAATCTGGCTGACGGCAGCACCTGTGACGACCAGAAGGCCCATCGTCCCGGCAGCCGGGCGCTTGCCGAGCTGGGGGTACGCAGCCCTCTGGCCGAAGCCGGCTTCAGCAAGCAGGATGTGCGTCTGCTCAGCAGACAGCTGGAGCTGCCCAGCTGGGACAGACCGGCTCAAAGCTGCCTGCTGACCCGCTTCCCCCACCATACGAACATCACCCTGCAGGCTTTACAGCAGGTTGAACAGGCCGAAACAGCGATCAAGGGACTGGGGTTCCGTGTGGTACGGGTGAGAAGTCTGGGAACAATGGCCAGACTTGAGTTTGAAAAAGGGGAGCTGGCACAGGCCAAACTCCCCGGAGTATGTGATCAACTTGAGGCTATCTGTAGAAACGCCGGTTTTACAGAGGTCAGTCTTGATCCGGCAGGCTACCGCAGTGGCAGCATGGATCAGAACTGATACATGAGCAACATGCCGCCACCGGCTGCCGGGCTGGCATCGGTAAAGCCGGCCAGGGCGTAGAGCTCCCATGATATCCGGCGTGACTGCAGAAAGTTAAGCTTCACACGCCCTTCAACCGGTGCAGTACCACCCTCCACCCTGCTAGACGATCCCTTGGCAAACAACGAGACAAACAGCCGGTCCATTGCCTGCAGACCGGCGCCCGCACTGTAGCTGACGTAGTTTTTCCCCTGATAACTGCTGGTACTGCCTTGGAAGATATAGGCCGCGTCAGCAAACAGCTGGACATCCCCCAGCCATTTTGAGACCGACAGGCCGGGGCCCGCCTCAAGAGTACCGGTGCCCAGTCCACGGTCCTTATCGCCGGTCGGGGCCTTCAGATACAGGGTAGGCCGGATCTTCGGACTCTGTTCCCCATCCGGCAGCACCGTCCAGCCGACAGAAAGACTGATATCCCCCAGCCCTGCCTCAGTGGTGGTTGTCGTTGTTGTCACAGTGCTGGTGGTGGTTGTACTGCCGCTTCTGCGACCCCGGCCTGCCCCGCCGGACTGGGTGACCACAAAGCCTGACCCGCTTCTGCTGCTCAAAAAGACCATTGGCAGTTCAAGAGTCATATCAATGGCCTCAGTCGGGTTAACGGCCACCAGCACCGGCAGTGTCACCACTGTTGCACCGGCATTGCTGCCATAATCACCATAAGAAACCTCGGCACCGATGCCGGCAGCAAATGAGACCCCCTGCCCCAGACGATGTTCACTATCTTCAGCCCGGACTATACCGGCTGTCAGCACGATACCCAGACCGAGCACGAAGCCGGAGATAATGCCGCAGACCTGCCTGCTATCAAGAATACTGTTCACAATTCCCCCCTCGTATCAAATACATCAGCGTCCCCTCCGGCCGCTGCCTGTTCCGCCGCGCTGTTGCTGGCCTGCTGTTCCCTGCTGACCACCTTTAAAACCACCGGCCCAGCCGGGACGGCCGTTTTCGTTGCGCAACAGCAACTGAGCGCCGGATGGACTGCTGACCCACTGGGCCAGCAGGTAGCTGCGGCCATCCTTACCCTGGGCCTTTGAACCGCGCACCGTTACATTGTCGCCGCTCTTCCAGTCAAGAGAATCATCCTGCAGGTACCAGCGTGGTCCCAGCACAACAATCACCCGCTCAGCCCCCACAGCCACCACAACCGTTACCGGATCGAGCTCCGGATCAACAGGGGCCGCAACACGGCCGGTAACCGTTATCACCGTGTTGCGGTCATATCCCTGCACCAGATCCAGGCCGCTTGTCCCTCCATCGTTACCGGAGCCAAAGCCCCAAAAGGCTTCGGCCGGCCTCTGCAGCATGACCACCACACTCACTGCCACGATCAAGAAAAAGAAATGCCTGGTTCCGCTCATTGCTCGCTGTCCTCTGGTTACTGCGCGGTCGTTGTAGTCGGTGTTGTTGCGTGAATACCGGTCCCATCCATGACGCCACGGCCATTGGCCGGCCGGGTTGTGGAACCGTTAGCCGTAGTACCGGTTGTCAGGAAAGTGCCGTCACGGCGTTGTGAGCCTTCCGGGCGGACCTGCGTCTGGGCGGCGGTTTGTGTTGCCGTACGGGTCTGCATCTGGGTAGCCGTTTGTGTTGCGGTACGGGTCTGCGTCATGCTGCCATGACCCATGCCGGCACCATTGCGGGCACCGCCGCCACGGGCAAATGATTCGCCGCCAAAGGCCAGCACTACGGTCAGAACTGCTGCTGCCATCAAAAATGCACTCGTTTTCATGGTTGTTTCTCCTTGTTCAGTAGTTCGAGATCAACTCTCGATAACCAAACCGGTTACAGCAACCATGCCAACCCTCACAAGGCAGAACAACCTCTTGATATCACTTAAATCAGATCAAACAAGCCCGATGAGCGCAACCATCTTCGGTGCAAAAACTGCACTTCATGTTGCAGCTTTTGCACCGCTACCTCAAGACTCGACCAGACCATACTCCTTGAGGCGGTACTGCAGCGTCCTTTTCGAGATCCCCAATTTTTCAGCAGCCAACCTGCGGTTGTTACCGCAGGTTGCCAGCGCATCCAGAATATCGCTTCGCTCACGATCCTTCAGACTGCCATTCGACTTGGGAATCACGCCGGAGGCCGTTACCTGCCGCACCCCGTCAGGCAGATCCAAAACCGTTACCTGTCCCTTGCAGAGGATAACCGCCCGTTCAATCACATTCTGCAGCTCTCGGATGTTGCCGGGCCAGCCATACTCTGCAACTGCAGCCAGTGCCTGCGGTTCGATATCCTGCACCTCACGACCGGTCTGGATGGCCGCACGCCGCAGCAGGTAGCGCACCAGAACCGGCAGACCGTCGCGTCGGTCACGCAGTGCCGGCAGGTGAATCGGAAAGACATGCAGGCGGTAGTAAAGATCCTCCCGGAAGCGGCGTACCCTGACCTCTTCCTCCAGGTCGCAGTTGGTGGCGGCAACGATCCGCACATCGGCCCGCAGCTCACGGTTACCTCCTACCCGCTCAAAGACCCGTTCCTGCAATACACGCAAGAACTTCGACTGCAGCGCCAGCGGCAGCTCGCCGATTTCATCCAGAAAGAGGGTGCCGCCCGATGCCAGTTCAAACTTGCCCTGACGGGCCAGGGTCGCACCGGTAAAGGCCCCTTTTTCATGGCCGAACAGCTCACTCTCAAGCAGGGTCTCCGGAATGGCGGCACAGTTGAGTGCAACAAAGGGGGCATCCCGGCGGGGACTGGCCCGGTGGATCATCCGGGCAGCCAGCTCCTTGCCGGTACCGGACTCACCGCTAATCAGCACTGTGGCCTGGGTCGGGGCCACGTCAGCGATCAGCGTGCGCACCTGCTGCATGGCCTGTCCCGCAAACAGCACCTCATCCGGCGGCAGACCGGCCGTATCCCGTTCCTGCAAGACCTGCAGGCTGCGCTCCTGCATACTGACGGCCAGGATACGACGCACCAGGAGACGCAGGGTAGCGGGATCTTTCAGCGGCTTGGTCAGAAAGTCAGCCACCCCTTCCTTCATGGCGGCAACCGCCTCCTCCACTGTCCCGAAGGCGGTCAGCAGGACAAACGGCGGCGCAATCCCTTCCGCCTGAGCCCGGCGAAACAGCTCAAGCCCGTTCAGGCCGGGCAGGCGCAGATCTGACAGCACCAGGTCAAAGGACTGCCGCTGCAATGTCTTGAACGCTGCCTTGCCATCCTCCCGCTCCACCAGCTCATACCCCTCGTCATCAAGGATTGCCGCCAGCAGCGAACGAAAGGTGGCATCATCCTCCACCAGCAGGATCCGCGCTGTTTTACTCATGCACACTCCTTTACCAGCGGCAATAGCAGGGTAACCTCAGCCCCCCCGCCTGAACGGACGTTGGCCAGTCTCACTGTTCCGCCATAACCTGCTGCAATCTTGTGGCAAACCGCCAGGCCCAGCCCGCTGCCACTGGCACGGGTGGTATAAAACGGATCAAAGGCCCGTTTCAGACTTTCCTCTGCAAAACCGGGGCCGCTATCGCTGATCAGGATAGTTGCCTGCTCGCCATCATCCGACAGGTCAACCCGCAGGTCTCCCCCCTGCGGCATGGCCTGTTGGGCGTTGGTAAACAGATTGAGCAGCAGTTGCCGCAAACGGTCCGCGGGACAGGCCACCGGCCTGCTAACGGCGCCTGTTATCTGCAACGCCACCTTGGCCTGCAGGGCCTCCTCGGCGAGGTGGTCCCAGGCATCCTGCACCAGTTCCAACACCACTGCAGAGCCTGCCTGCATCGTTTCCTGGCGGGTGTAGGTCAGCAGATCGGTCACCAGCCCTTCAAGGCGCTCCGATTCGGCCACGATCTTCCCGGCATACTCCCGTTCTCTCGACTCCTGCACCCGTTCCCGCAACAGCTGGGCAAACCCCTTGATACCTGCCAGCGGTGTCCGTACCTCGTGGGCCAGCACCGCCCCCAGCTCCCCCAGCCGTACCAGCTGCTCATGGCGGGCCATCGCCTCAAGCCGCTGCAGATCCCGTTGCTGCAGACGCAGCACCCAGATGCCAAAGCCCCAGGCCACAGCCAGCAGCACTACAATCACCACCACACCGCTGCGGGCCCTGCGGATAATCTGATCTGCCTGCCAGGTATGCAATGCCAGACGCAAGATCAGCGTCTCGCCCGGCAGGTGCAGCTGTTGTTGTGTCTCAAACACCACCTCGCCGGTGCCCAGCCTGATCCGTTCTTCAGTCACCACGGGACTGGCAACGACCGCCTGAAAACGCTGATCGTCAATCCGGCTGCCGATCAGATCAGGATTTCTATGGAAACGGATCGTACCCTGGTTGTCGAGCAGCGAAAAATAGGCGCTGTCACTGGAACTAAAACCGGCCAGCGTCTTCAGGGAGGGGTCTCGCACCGCCAATGCCTCTATCGCCTGCCCCAGCGAGAGGGACATGCCGCGCAGGATGGAATGGGCAACAGGCTCGGCATTACGATAGTTGGCGACCGCAAACCAGAGTAGAAACGCGGTCAGGAACAGGCCACCCAGGAGTATACTGTGCGTGAATTGTGAGCGGGGCATGTCCTCTATACTAACGGCCGTTTCTCTCACGTCAAGCAGATATCGGCTGGATGGGCAGCGGTTTCATGAAACAGGTGATAGCAATTGACAAACAACCGGGAACGGTTAAACTTCCAGCAAATTCAAGTGATGCGGAATAGAAGGAACTGTTCAATGAAGACACTCCTCCAACTTGTGCTTGCAATTCTTCTTGCATCTCCCCTTTATGCTGCTCAAACCCTGGTTCTGGGGACGGCAGACCGCCCACCGCTTTCAACCGAGGACCAGAAAGGCTTCTCCGACAGGGTGATTATCGAGGCCTGCAAGAGACTGGGAGTCAATGTTCAGATCATCCCGCTTGCGTCCGCCCGAACGCTGAGCAATGCAGAGCAGGCGCTTGATGACGGTAATTTTCTGAGAATTGCGGGGGTGGAAAAAAAGTTTCCCCACCTGGTCCGGGTACCGGAACCGATTATTGAGGTGCAGTTCGTAATTTTCTCCAAAAACAAAGAGCTGAAAACGCCCAACTGGGAAAGCCTGAAGCCCTACCATGTGGGGTATGTACGCGGCTGGCTGATTGCCGAAGAGAAGATCAAGGGCGTGCACCAGGTTACGGTGGTGGAAAACAGGACCAGCCTGTTTAAAGTTCTGGAAAGCAACCGGATTGAGCTGGCCTTTGCTGAACTGTACGGCGGCTATTACCTGATGCACACCCTGAATCTGCCGCACCTGTCCATTGCCCAACCCCCGCTGGCCACCAAAGAGATGTTCCTCTATCTCAACAAAAAGCATGAAAAGCTGGTGCCCAAACTGGCCAAAGCACTGCGTGACATGAAGCGGGACGGCAGTTATGATGCCATCTTCAAGCAGACCCTGACCCCCTATTTACCTGCAAAGCACCTGAAAAAATCTTGACAGCTGACCGGATCATACCGAAGTCATTCGGGATTGCGCGCAGGTTTATCCTCGCCATCGTCATCTTCAGTACCGCCCTGACCCTGGCCGGCACCTGCCTGCAACTATATATTGATTACCGCAAAGACCTGAGCAATATCAGCCGCCAGCTGGCCTACATTGAGACCAGCCACCTACACAGTCTGATCAATGACATCTGGCTGTTTAATGAGCGCGGGCTAGAGGCCCAGCTGAAGGGGATTCTGGCGCTGCCGATGATTGAAGCGTTACGGCTTGAACGCAAAGACGGCCCGGAGCTAGCCGTTGGTAAGACAACATCCAGGCATCTGATATCACATACCATTCCGCTTTCGTATCAGCATCTCGACAAAACCGTACCGCTCGGCACCCTGCATATCACCGCCAGTACTGACCATGTCATTCAGCGGATGAAGGAGCGGGTACTGCTGATCCTCTTCACCCAGGCAGTCATGATTTTCTTCATCTCAACCTTTATCTTTTTGCTGTTTTATCACCTGATCGGACGGCATTTGGCGGTTATGGCCCGTCATGCTTCTGCCCTCACCATCAGCAATCTGCATGAACCGCTCCAGCTGGAGCGCAGCCAGGGCTGCCCGCAGGACGCCAAGGATGAGCTTGATCTGTTGGTCGATTCACTCAACAGCATGCAGGCCCAGATCAGCGACTACCTCACGGAACGACGACAGATCGAAGACACCCTGCATGAGCAGGCGACGCTGCTGGAAGATGAGATTGCCCAGCGCCAGCAGGCCGAGGAAGAGCTGAACGTCATCAACTGCTCGCTTGAAGAACGGATTGCCGACGCCATCAACGAGCTGCGCAGGAAGGACACCCTGCTGCTGCAGCAAAGTAAACTGGCCGCCATGGGTGAACTGCTGAACAACATCGCCCACCAGTGGCGCCAACCGCTCAATAACATCGCGGTCTCAATTCAGACCATGCAGTACCTGAACAAGGCCGGAGAGCTGTCACAGGAAGAGATGGACCGCGACATCAAGGCGGTGATGGACATCCTTTTCTACATGTCCGGCACGATTGATGACTTCAGAAGCTTTTTCATCAAGGATCGGGAAAAACGGGAATTTGTCCTGCAGGAGATTGTTGAAAAGACGCTGAATCTGCTCAGGTCAACTCTGGATGACAAGGGGATTATGGTCAAGGTAGAGGCAGAAGCGGATGTCCGGGCCACCGGCTATCCCAACGAATACGCCCAGAGCCTGATGAACATCCTCAATAACGCCCATGACGCCCTGCTTGAGCGACAGGTGCAGGGGCCGTCCATTACACTTGTGATCCGGCAGGAAGGCAGCCGTTCCGTACTGACGGTCTCGGACAATGCCGGGGGCATCCCGCAACAGATCCTGCCACAGATCTTCGAACCCTACTTCACCACCAAAGGGCCGAGTCAGGGGACCGGTATCGGTCTCTACATGGCCAAGACCATGATTGAGCGCAACATGGGCGGCACCCTTACGGCCCGCAACACAGCCGCAGGGGCTGAGTTCAGGATCGAGTTATAAATCCAGAATCATGGCATTCTCATCGCAGTCAGGAAACTTGGGGCATTTAATGCAGTCCCCCCAGACCTTGTGCGGCAGTGTTGCCTTGTCAACCAGCACAAACCCCAGTTTGCCGAAAAATTCCGGTTTGTAGGTCAGACAGAAGATCCGCTTCAGTCCCAGTTCACGGGCTTCATTGATACAGGCAGTCACCAGGGCCCGCCCTACCCCTTTACGGCCGGAATCCTCCACCACGGCCACCGAACGGACTTCGGCCAGATCCTCCCAGACAATATGCAGGGCAGCAGCTCCCAGGATTCTGCCGTCTTCAGCCACTTCCACATAAAAATCACGCAAGGCCTCATATAACTCCGACAGAGAGCGGGAGAGCATATCTCCTTTGCTGGCATAGGTGGTCAATAATTTCTGTATTTCCTTCACATCGCCGATCTGGGCCTTGCGGAGCATAGCGCTACCCCCTGCTTTGATTTTAGTTGTTCGCTCCCCGCCTTAACAGGGTACTACCCACCCATTGATTGGCAAACTGCAGCGCAATTCGCCCGCTGTGGTCGCCCTTCTGCCGTCCCCAAAGGATGGCTGCCTGACGCGCCTCTTCGTTCCAGCGCAGGGTGCTGCCGTTTCGCTGGCAGAGACGTTCGACCCACTGCCGGGCCACCTCCAGAAACTGATCCTGACTAAAAGGATGAAAGCCGATCCAGAGACCGAAGCGGCCGGACAATGATATTTTTTCCTCCACCGTCTCACCGTGATGAATCTCGTTATTGACCAGCATGGCGCCACGGTTGTCGCTTTCGTATTCCGGCAGCAGATGGCGCCGGTTGGAGGTGACGTAGATCAGCACGTTTTCCGGCGGGGCATAGACCGAACCGTCCAGAGCGCTTTTCAGCATCTTGTAGCTGGACTCCCCTGTTTCAAACGAGACGTCATCGGAAAACAGGATAAAACGGTACGGCTGGCGCTTGATCTCATCCACAATCGCCGGCAGATGTATCAGGTCATCCTTGTCCACCTGGATCACCCGTAACCCCTGCGGGGCATAGCTGTGCAGCAGGGCCCGCACCAACGAGGACTTGCCGGTGCCCCGTGTCCCCCACAGCAGGGTGTTGTTGGCCGGCAGCCCGGCCAGAAACTGGCGGGTGTTCTCCTCCACCGTCCGCTTCTGCTCATCAATCCCCAGCAGGTCATCCAGATGAAACGCCTCGATCTCCGGCACCGGATCGAGATAGCCGCCGTTGCCACGGCGACGCCAGTTGGCGGCATGGGTTTCAGTCCAGTCAATCACCGGCACCGGCTTGGGCAGAACCTGCTCAACCGCCGTCAACACCCGCCGTAGCTGTTCAACCATCGCTGCATCAAGGGTTAATGAGGGCATCCGTTCACCTCTTCAATCATTTAGCATACCCGACCCGCACCGGGGTCGGCTGTAACAGAGGCATCAGATCAGCCGGTGCAAGCCCCACCAGAAAGCCGCGCTTGCCACCGTTAAGGTAAATCCTGGGCAGTTCCAGAATCGTTTCCTCCAGATAGACCGGCAGCTGTTTTTTCGTACCAAAGGGAGAAGTACCGCCGGTCAGATAGCCGGTATGTTTCTGGGCGGTTTCCGGCTTGCACGGTTCCACGGAACGGGCACCGATCAGCCGGGCCAGCTCTTTGGTGGAGACCTGCAGATCACCGTGCATCAGCACGATCAACGGCTGCTTGCGGTCGTCCTCCATCACCAGGGTCTTGATGACACAATGTTCGTCAACACCCAGCTCCCGCGAGGAAACGGCAGTACCGCCCTTCTCTTCATAGGCGTAGGGATGTTCCGTAAAACTGATCCCCGCTGCCCGCAACACCCGAACTGCCGGAGTAACCGGCGTCTTATCCCTGGCCATGCTCTTCTCCTGCAAATATCAAGGAACGAGTTTTTTTTGTTCTGGGGTCGGCAATCAGGCAATGCCGCGGAGACGTACCAGTACGTACGTCGCACAAGGCATTGTGAAGTTTGACGGCCCCAGGGCGGAAAAAGACCGTTCCTCAACAGATTCTCGGCAACTGTTCCCCTGCCAGCATCTCCACCACCCGCATCCCGCCAACCGTTGTCCGCATCCGTACCCGCCCCGGTTCTCCGGCCTCAACCGTACCGATGATGGCGGCCCGGTGCCCCAGGTGATGACGCTGCATCCGTGCCAGCAGCGATTCTGCCAGTTCCGGTGCCACGATTGCCAGCAGCTTGCCTTCATTGGCGACGTAAAGCGGGTCAAGCCCCAGTATCCCGCAAACGCCTTGCACCTGCGGATGAACCGGCAACTGATCTTCCTCAAGCTGCAGCGTCACGCCGGACTGCCCCGCGATTTCCTTCAGGGTCGTGGCCACACCGCCACGGGTCGGATCACGCAGTACCCTGATCCCTTCACCGGCCTCGTCCAGCATCTGTTCCACCAGATCCCAAAGCGGGGCAGAATCACTGCAGAGGCCCTCAAGCGGCAGACCTTCCCGGGCGGACATCACGGCAATCCCGTGATCCCCCATGCTGCCGGACAGGATAATCCGGTCGCCGGGACGGGCATTGGCACCATGGATGGCCAGGTCATGCTCAAGCACCCCTACGCCGGAGGTGGTGATAAAGATCCGGTCTGCCTTGCCGCGGGGCACCACCTTGGTATCGCCGGTAACAATCCTCACCCCGGCGGCATCGGCAGCCTGGCGCATATCGTTCAAGATAGCTGCCAGCTGGCTGCGGCTGAACCCCTCTTCAATAATCAGGGCGCAGGAAAGCCACAAGGGGCGTGCCCCCATCATGGCCAGATCATTGACCGTACCGTGGACAGCGAGAGAACCGATCGTACCACCGGGAAAGACCGGCGGATCGACCACATAGCCATCAGTGGTAAAGGCCAGCCGGGTCTCTCCGGCAGCCAGCAGGGCAGCATCGTTCTGCTCCCCCGGTCCGTGACCGGACAGCGTGGCAACAATCAGATCATCCAGCAGGCGATGCGAGAGTGTCCCGCCACTACCGTGTCCCAACAGAATCAGGTCATCATCCATCTGTCTACTCCTCCTGATATCGGCAAGCCTGAAAGGTAGCACCAATCCGGCTGCTTGTCACGATGGAACGTTTTCTGTTTTCAAGAGTTCGGGCTTCGTGGTAAATAAACAAGTTCAATTCACAATTCCCGGCCCTGTCGGGCCGGAACGGAAATACTAAGGAGATAGCTACATGGTTGATTACTGTCCTATGACAATCTTGCCTGCAGCAGCAGGATATAAAGCGGGCGATGTGCTGGTGCTGGTGGGTGAGTTATTCGGCCGCGGCTACGCCAACGGCCTGCTGGAAGAGGCCAAACGCCTGGGAATGACCGTTCTGGGCACCACAGTGGGACGCCGTGACAGTGACGGTACCCTGCGTCCCCTGACCGCTGAAGAACTGGCGGAGGCAGAGGCACTGCTGGGCAGCAGGATCATCAACATCCCCCTGGAGGCCGGTTTTGACATGGAAAGCCTGAACGGCGCCCCATCCGTTGCCGAACGGCTCAAGAAGGCCAAGCCGGATGAGTGGGAAAGCATCAGCTTTGAGCCGGGCTTTCTTGAGCAGGCCTGTGCCGCCGGCACGGCCCGTTTCCGTGCCAACCTGCAGCAGGTCATGACGGAACTGGAGCGCCTGATTCCCGCTTCATCCAACATCATCCTGGCCCATACCATGGCCGGCGGCATCCCCCGTGCCCGTTTCTTCATGCCACTTTTAAACCGGGTCTTCAAAGGCAGCGGCGACAAGTATCTGCCCTCCGAGCCGTTCTGGAACAGCGCCATCGGCCAACTCTGCGACGCCAGTTTCAATGAGGTAACCGCCGACACCTTCAAATATCTGATTGACGCCTCTGCCGGACTCCGCAAGCGGGCGGAACAGGCCGGCAGCCGGGTGGCCTGCACGGCCTACGGCTATCACGGCACCGGCATTCTGGTCAACGGCAGCTACCAATGGCAGTCCTACACCCCCTATCTGCAGGGGTTTGCCAAGATGCGGCTGGAGGATCATGCGGTTGCAGCCCGTAAACAGGGCATCAACGCCACGGTATTCAACTGCCCCGAAATCCTGACCAACTCCAGCGCCCTCTTTTTGGGGGTTGAGCTGTCACTTTATCCGTTGCTGACGGCACTTCAACAGGTGGCTCCGGAACAAGCCGTCCCGCTGACTGAACGCTGCAAGGCGCTACTGGCTGATGGTTGCAGCCTGGAGAGCCTGATGGTAACCGCCGCCGACTATCTGGGCGCACCACTGATCAATGATGCGCTGGAATTTAAGAGCTGGCCCCAGCACTCAACCCGTGAGCAGATGGAGTTGATGCTGGCCACCTCAGCAAAACTGATGGAAATGCACCGCGACCAGAAGCAGTTGGTCTGCGCCGAACTGTCCCGGCTGGTATTCCGCTCCACCGGCCGCCTGATGGTGCAGGCCTCCTGGAGCAGCACCGAAGCGGCTGTCTGGCTGAACCATGATACAATTGCCGCACTGGTCACCGACCAGCGTGGCGCTGACCTGTTGGACTAACCCAGTTACCCAAAGGACCTGCAATGAAACTGCTTCGATACCGTTTACTGGTCGCCGGTACCGCCCTGCTGATGCTGCAGGGTTGCGCCAGCGCCCCCAAGACCGATCCGACACCGGAAGAACTCTACGCCCAGGGCGAAACCGCCTTCCAGAAAAGCCGCTACGAACAGGCGGTTGAGAGCTGGAAAAAGGTCAAGGAGACCTTTCCTGAACCGGAACTGGCCGCCAGGGCGGAAATCGGTATCGCCAACGCCTACTTCCTGAACCACGACTTTATTGAAGCAGGCGCTGCCTACGAAGACTTCCGCAAGCTGCACCCGACCCACGAACTGGCCCAGTTTTCGCTCTACCGCCAGGGGCTTGCCAGCTTCAACCTGATCACCGGTATCGACACCGATCAGACCCCGACCAAAAATGCCCTGGCCCTGTTTGAAAGCTTTATCCGTCAGTATCCCAAGTCACAATATGTCGCCAAGGTACAGGAGAAGATTGCCGACTGCCGCGGCAAACTGGCCCAGTACGAGATCTATGTCGGTCGTTTTTACTATCGTACCGACAACTATCAGGCTGCCATCGGCCGCTTTGAGGGGGCATTGACAAACTTTCCCGACTATACCGGCAATGACGAGACCCTCTTCTACCTGGCCAAGGCCTATATTGCAAACAGACAGTCGGACAAGGCCCAGACGGTTCTCAGCCGCCTGATCCGCGAATATCCAACCGGCAAATATCTGGATGACGCCCGTAAGCTGCTGGCCGACAAATTATGACCGCCGGTCTGTTCTGGATAGCCGGGGCCTACCTGCTGGGATCGATCCCCACCGGCCTGCTGCTGGGCAAACTGTACGGCATTGATGTCCGCAACGAAGGCAGCGGCAACATCGGCGCCACCAACCTGTACCGTACCGTGGGACGCAAGGTCGGGATCATGACCCTGACAGGTGACTGCCTGAAAGGTCTGCTGCCGGTTCTGCTGGCCTGGAAGTTGGGCCACGCCGAGCCGATGCAGGCCTGGGTTGGGCTGGCCGCCTTCTGCGGCCATGTCTTCTCTGTTTTTCTGCTGTTCAAGGGAGGAAAAGGGGTTGCCACCGCCCTGGGAGTCTTCCTGGCCCTGGCCCCTCTGGCTGTGTTGGGGGCCTTGGCGGTCTTTATCCTGCTGGTAGCTGTCTGGCGCTACATCTCACTGGGTTCAATCATGGCTGCTGCAGTTATGCCGCTGATTATCTTCTTCCGCCCCCATTCACCGCAACTGCTGATCGCCACCGTTCTGATTGCGGCGGTTGTCATCATCAAGCATCACAGCAACATCAGCCGCCTGATTGCAGGAACAGAAAGCAAATTCAAGGCCTGACCGTTCTACAGCGGCAGTTCATACGGCAAAGGCCGTTCCTCTCCCGATTCCAGGACATCCCTGAACTGATTCACCAACCGGTAGGTGATCCCCCACAGCACCATCTTCCCCGGCAGCCCGAGGTCAATTGCCGGTGCCTCCAGCTGTTTGCCGCCGAAACTGACCCGGGCAGTTATCTGACGCTGCGGGTCGGACAACTGCTGCAGATCAAACCAGAAGGCATCATGGACCTCATGGGATAATACCGGCACAACCGCCGTATTGAGGCCATACACAAAACAGGAGACCCGCACCGGCAGGTTGGCCCCGATTATGTCGGACAATCTGCCAAGCAGGGTGGCCGAAGCGAGATCAATTCCCACCTCTTCCATGGTCTCACGCTCGGCAGTATGACGCAGGCTGCTGTCAACCGGGTCGCGGCGACCGCCGGGAAAACCGATATTGCCGGACCAGGGATCACCGGGATGGTGGGCACGCTCAATAAAAAGCAGTTCCGGGCCGGCACCGTGATTCCTCAGAATAAGTGCTACAGCAGCCGGTTTCCGGTCATCCACGGAAAGACACACAGGTCTGGTGCGGGCAAGCCGTTGCGAGATATCGTCAAACCATTCTGAACGGGACATGACCCTACTGTACACCGCATCTCCCCCACGGCGCAAGAATCGCCGACAATCACTTGAGATTCCTTACAAACAGGGTATACTACCGTCGTTATTTCCTTTGGTGAAAGTGAGCGGCCATGACTATCCGCACACAACTGATCATGCTGGTACTGGTACCGTTACTCTGCGCCGTTGGCGCCGGCGGTGGCATGCTCTATTCACAACGTGTCGCCGCCCTTGCAGGCCAGGCTGCAGCCCAGACCGCTCCGCTCTCAGCAGAGCTGAATGACTTTGTCCAGTTCCTGCAAGAGCCGCCGCCCGGCTCCGGCAAGACAGCCCAATACCATCTGCAGGCAGCCCGCAACCGGATCAGCAGCCTGACCACAGGGCTGAAACCTTTTTTCCCCTCCACAGAAGAGCAGCAACTCCTTCAAAAACTCATGGCCGCACCTCAGCAGCTCACAAAACAGCTTGATCAGATCACGCGGGGCAGCAGCATCCTCTCCAGCCGCGGTGCCGTCCTGCTGACCGTAGAGATCAAAGCGTTCCTCCCGCTGATTGAACAGCTGAACAGCTACTATGCCCGCATCCTGCAGGCCCGCATCAACCAGATCAACACACTGAACCAGCTGTTGCTGCTGACAGCGGCAATCTGGCCTCTGCTGCTGTCCGTGCTGTTGTACCGCACCCTGGCTCGCCCTTTGACACAACTGAAAGATGCCGTGGCTGCTGTTACCCGCGGTGATCTTTCCTACCGCATCTCCGGTCAGCCTCCAGGCGAGCTGGGCCTCCTTGCAAGCTCCTTCAACAAAATGACTGAAGTCCGCCAGCGGGTTGAAAATTCGGCAAAGGACAGCGAGACACGACTGAAGGATGTCTTTGATAACCTGCCTATGCTGACCGTCTGTCTTGAGCCAAACGGCGCCATCAGCTACTGCAACGACTACCTGCTGCAGATTACCGGCTACAGACGCCATGAGCTGATCGGCAAAAACTGGTTTGATCTCTTCATCGCAGAACCGGAGCCGCTCAAGCAGGTCTTTAACCAGATGGTCACGAAAGGCGAGATCGTCCATCACTACCAGAACAGCATCCTGACCAAATCAGGTGTGCTGCGGATGGTGGCCTGGAGCAATACCCTCAACCATGACAACAGCGGAGCCATTAGCGGCGTAACCAGCATCGGCAGCGATATTACGGCACAGCACGCCGCAGAACAGGCCCTGGAACAGAGCCAGCGCATCCTCCGTTCACTGGTGGACGGCAACCCGGAATCGCTCTACCTGGTGGACCGTAATACAACGGTCCTGATTGCCAACAGCACCTTTGCACGGCGGCTCAACAAAGGGCTCAGCCAGGTAACCGGCAGCAGCCTGGACGAACTGTTCAGCCCCGACGTGGCGCAAAGACGCCGTGCCAGAATCGAGGAAGTCTTCTCCAGCGGCAGACCGCTGATATTTAACGATGCCCAGGACCTCTGGCAGTTTGAACACCACCTCAACCCGGTCAGCACCCTTGACGGCGGCGTGGAGAGCGTCTCGATCCTGACCATCGACGTTACTGACCGGCTCCGTAATGAAGAAAACCTGCAGCAGGCCAATCAGCTGCTGAAACAGAACAATGAAGCGCTTGAACAGCGGGTTGCCGAACGTACCAGCGAACTGACCAGGCTGAACGAAGAACTTGCCCGGGCCCGTGACACGGCAGAGGGGGCCAGCCGTTCAAAGAGCGAATTTCTGGCTAATATGAGCCACGAGATCCGTACCCCCATGAATGCGATCCTGGGGCTGGTACACCTGGCCCTCCAAACCGATCTGAGCCACAAGCAACGGGAGTATCTGGATACCGTCAGCAACTCAGCCCAATCGTTGCTGGGCATCATCAATGACATCCTTGATGTCTCCAAGATTGAGGCGGGCCGTCTGCAGATTGAAAAAACCAATTTTTCACTGGAAGGGGTCGTGACACGCTCCCTTGCCCTGCTATCAATCAAGGCACGTGAGAAAGGGATCAACCTTGAACAGCGGGTTGACACCAGCATACCTGATGCCCTGGTGGGAGACCCGCTGCGCCTGGAGCAGGTACTGGTCAACCTGCTGGGTAATGCAGTCAAGTTTACCGACAGCGGCACGGTCACGCTCCAGATCCGCCGGGGTACAGAACCTGGAGACAGCGATAGCGATGAGATAACGCTTGAGATCAGCATTACGGATACCGGCGCAGGAATGGATGAGCAGACGCTTACACGCCTGTTCAAACCGTTCTCCCAGGGGGACACCTCCACCACCCGCACCCATGGCGGCACCGGCCTGGGCCTGACCATCTGCCGCCACCTGGTGGAGATGATGGGGGGCACCATCACGGTCACAAGCAGCCCCGGTCAGGGCAGTTGTTTCACCTTCAGTGCTGTTTTCGGTATTGGAACCACCATCGCGCACAGAAAGGCCGGATCAGGCCGCAGTGCTCTGGTACAACGCTACCGCTCTCTGCAGGGATTACACCTGCTGGTGACGGAAGATCATCCGATCAACCGCCAGATCGCCCGCGAAATCCTTGAGGCCGTAGGTGTTCAGGTTGAAACCGCCAACAACGGTCGTGAGGCCGTCGCGGCAATGCAAGACCACGGCGACAGGATTGACCTGATTCTGATGGATATCCAGATGCCGATCATGGACGGCTATGAAGCAACCCGGGAGATTCGCCGCCGTTACAGCCGCAACCGGCTGCCGATCATTGCCATGACTGCCCACGCCTTGACTGAAGAGCGGGAGCGCTGCCTCTCTTCCGGCATGAATGAACACCTTGCCAAGCCGATTGCAGTAGAAAAGCTCTATGAACTGTTGGCACGTCTGACCGGCCGCGTTCCCGGCACCCCTGCAGCCGATGAAACAGGAACCGAGTTGACGGAAGGCCTGCCGGACCAGCTGCCGGAACAGTTGCCCGGCATCACGGTTGAAGCGGCTCTGAAGCGGGTGAATGGCAACACACGTCTGCTGAAACAACTGATCCGCATGTTTGCCCAGGAGCATCAGGCAATGCCGGCCGAAGTCCGGCAGCTGATGGCAGATAATGATCTGCCCTCTGCGGCACGGCTGGTCCACGGGCTCAAGGGGGTTGCCGGCAATCTGGCGGCAGAGCGGTTGCATATTGCCGCTGCCAACCTTGAGGCGGCCCTCAAAAAACGTGATCCCAAGGCAGCTGCTGCGTTGCTGCCGCTTTTTGAAGCCGCCCTGCAGGAGATCTGCTCTACAGCCGCCCTGCTTGAAGAACCGGACACGATTGCAGCCGGTTCAAGCGCCGGATCGCCGGCTGAAATTGCCGCCCTGCTGGGCGAACTGCAGCACCTGCTGGAAATCCATTCACTGGATATCACTACTCCCTTGAATCGACTGCGCGGCCTGCTTCCGTCGGAATCGGACCGTCCCCAGCTGACCGCCCTGGCTGACGCAGCCCAACGTCTTGACTATCAACAGGCTCTGATGCTGTTGCACACCCTGGCCGAAAAAACCGGCACCTGCGAGGAGACCCCGTGACACCGGAACGTGATGGAAAGCTGATGATCCTGCTGGTGGACGATGCCCCCACCAACATCCAGATGTTGAATGAGACCCTGAAGGACGGCTACCACCTCTTCTTTGCCACCAATGGCCGCGATGCCCTGAGGATCGCCTCGGAATCACTGCCGGACCTGATTCTCCTGGACGTCATCATGCCGGAAATGGACGGGTATGAGGTCTGCCGCAACCTGAAGGCCGACCCGATCCTGAGGGATGTACCGATCATCTTCATCACCGCCATGAGCCAGCAGGAAGACGAAGCGATCGGCCTTGAGCTCGGTGCGGTCGATTATATTGCCAAACCGTTCAACCCGACCATTGTCCGCTTAAGGATTCGCAACCAGATTGAACTGAAACGCCAGCGTGATCTGCTGGCCCGGCTCTCTCACCTGGACGGCCTGACCGGCATACCCAACCGGCGGGCGCTGGATGAGGCACTGGAACGGGAATGGCGGCGCGGCAGCCGTTCCCTGAAACCGTTATCGCTGTTGATGATCGATATTGACCATTTCAAGGCCTATAACGACAGTTGCGGGCACCTGGCCGGTGACGACTGCCTGAGGACGGTTGCCCAGACCCTCAAACAGTCATTGGGACGGGCGGCCGATTTTGTCGGTCGCTATGGCGGTGAAGAATTTCTGGCGGTTCTGCCGGAGACCGATGCAGACGGCGCCCAGGTGGTGGCCCGCGAGGTCATCGAGGAGATGGCAAAGCTTGCCATTCCCCATCCAGCCTCCCCCCAGGGTGAAAAGGTCACCATCAGTATCGGTATTGCCACTGCCGTTGCCAAGCGCGAGCATCTCCCCGTCTGCCTGCTCCAGGAGGCGGACAGCGCACTCTACCGGGCCAAGCAGGAAGGACGCAACCGGATTGTAGCCACGCCGCTGCTCTCCTGTTGACCCCCCCATGCCCAAGGAACTTACCCACTGGTGGCTGGCAACGGAGGCCGTAAAACAGCTCCCGCTCGACCGGACCGTCAGGCAGCTGCTTGAAGAGCATCAGTCAGCCTATCTGGTTGGGGCCGTATTACCCGACACCCTGCTGCACCTGGTGCGTGGCCCCTGGAGTGACACTGCCCTGCAGCTGGCCCAGAGGTTTCATGAACCTGCCGGCAGCAGCTATGCACCGCTGCTGCATTATGCAGAAAATACCGCACTCAGCCCTGCCGCCACCGCCTGTCTGCTGGGAATAGCCTCGCATATCGATGCAGACATTACCTTCCACCCCTACATCTGTGCCCTGGCGGGTGATGATCTGGGGCAGCATTACCGTCTGGAGACAGAGCTTGATCTCTGGTTGCTGTATCAGGGCAGGAAACCGCCGGTCTTTCGGCTTGAAGAACTTTTGAGCGGACAGGTCAGCGAGGTGGCGGCAACGGTATTGCAGGGGGTTTTTGATCCGGAGAGAAAACTGCCGCAGGAGGTGCTGCACAAGACCATTCAGCTGCACAGCCGTATTCAGGCCATGTACGGTTCTCCGTATTGGCAGCTCCTGGCCCGCCTGCTCGGGGCTTTACCGGTACCCAGCCTTCGCCGTTGGCAGAAACTGTTCTACCCCCCTGGCTGGCAGCGGGGACGCGCAAAAGACTGGCCCGATCAATGGTTCCATCACGCTACCGGCCGGAAACGCGGCGACACCCCTGACGGACTTGCCGCTGATGCGCTCAGCCGTATCGCAGGGCTGTTACGCAGGGTTGATGAACAGGGCTGTATCCGCAGTTTCCGAAGCCATCCCGGAGAAAACCTGATTACCGGCATGGCTCCGCCCCAAAGCGGCACCTGATGCGAAGCCGGCTGCGGCACGAACGGACCGGGTTGCAACGGACTTATTCCAGTTCCGGATCAAGGATGATAGCAAGGCGGCGAGGAACTCAGCGACGCAGGCGTACACGCAGTACGTTGAGGAGCCGATGACGAGCCAACGAAGATTGCGACTTTAAATGGAATTGGAATTACTCTTCCTGGCCGTACTCCCACAACAGGCGGCGCAGCTGCTCGGTTGTAATCGGTTTGGGCAGGTAGGCATCCATTCCGGCATCAAGAAAGCGCTGTTTGTCACCGATCATGGCATAGGCGGTCAGGGCAATGATCGGAATATGCCCGCCCTTTTCCGCCTCAGCGGCCCGGATAACCGCCGTGGCCTGCACGCCATCCATCTCGGGCATCTGAATATCCATCAGGATCAGGTCAAACGGTTCCTCCTGCCAGGCCTGCACGGCCTTGCGGCCGGTATCGGCAAAGCGCACCCGGTGCCCTTCCATCCGCAGAATCGCCTCCATCATCTTGCAGTTCACCACAGAGTCCTCTGCCACCAGAATCCGCAGGCGTCGACAGATTTTCTGCCCCTCGTCACGGGCGGCGTTATCAAGCTCTGATGTCACCCTTTTGCTGATCCGACAGGGGATGCTACAGGTAAAGGTACTCCCTTCACCGATCCGGCTCTCAACCTTGATACTGCCTCCCAGCATCTCTGCCAGATGCCGGGAGATCGCCAGGCCGAGCCCGGTACCGCCGAACTTGCGGGTGGTGGAGAGATCTTCCTGCACAAAGGGGCTGAAGACCCGTTCAATATTTTCGGCCAGAATACCTTTGCCGGAATCCGAGACAATCAGATCCAGCTGTACCGTACTGTCATCAAGGGTGCTGCCGCTCAGTCGCAGCCGGATGGTACCCTGCTCCGTAAACTTGAGGGCATTCGACAGCAGGTTAACGCCGATCTGCTGTATCCGGGCCGGATCTGACAGCAGGAGGCCCGGCAAACTCGCCCCGAGCGAGACATCAAAGCGCAGCCCTTTCTCCCTCACAATCGCCCCGAACATCCGCTCAAGCTGATTGATCAACATGCGCGGGTCAAAGGGAACCGTGACGATCTCCAGCTTGCCCGCCTCGATCTTGGAGATATCAAGCACATCACTGATGATATCCAGCAGGTTATTCGCAGCCGCCATGGAATCCTTGGCAAGCTCCTTCAACTCCCCGGCATCCAGGCGCTCCACCAACAGTGAGTTAATGCCGATAATGGCATTCAAGGGGGTACGGATCTCATGGCTCATGTTTGCCAGAAAGAGGCTCTTTGCCTCATTGGCCCCTTCAGCCGCCTGGCGGGCCTGCACCAGATCCTGCTGATTCTGGCGCAGCGCATTTTCCGCGTCTATGCGGGCCGTGATGTCAATACCGACACTCAACATCTCAAGCACCTGGCCCTGATCATCATAAACCGGCCGGTTATTCCAGGAAATCCAGACCAGGCTGCCGTCCTTACGCATATTCTGATTCAGGTTGACCCGGTACTGATCGGTATGTACGAAGATATCAGCCAGCAGCTGGTGCAGGTCGCGACCGTCCACCTGATTGTGCGGTACAATGGTCTGAAACAACGATTCGCCGATCAACTCAGACGACTCATAGCCAAAAAAACGGGCACCGTAATCATTAACAAAAATGATCAAACCATCCCGTTTCCAGCGGAGAATGATACTGTCAGACCCTTGCACCAGCTCGCGATAGTTCCGTTCACTCTCCCGCAGTTCATGGGTCTTACGGGTAATGATCCTGCGCAGGCCCCGGTTCCAGAACAACAGCAGCAGTGCAAGCAGTGCCACACCGCCCAGTACCCACCAGAGCCAGACATAATTGCTGCCGTACCGTGCTGCAGAGCCATACCAGCTCTGTTCGATCCGCTTAAACTCAGTCGGTGTTATGGCGTCGAATCCTTTTTCCACCAGCTGTAATGTAGCCGTGTTCCCTTTGAGTACGGCGCGATGGAACTGGCCGCTATGCAACGGCTCAGTCTGCTTAAAGCGATCCGCAATACCCATTTTGTAGAGGAAATATGACGCGGGGGGCTGATCCGCAGAAAAAACCGAAACCTTGCCTTCTTTGGCAGCATGTATGATCGCCTCATAGCTGGGGTAGGTGACGAGAGCATCAATGCCATGTTGTTTCAGAAAACCGATGATTGCACCGCCTTCCTTGACTGCGACGGTGAACCCTTTCAACGAATTCACATCTTTAATGCCGCTGATAGCACGACTGAAATAGATCGGTTGATCTATCTTCTGGTAGGGTTTGCTGAAATCATACTTCAGGCTGCGTTCTTCTGTTTTAAAGATGGTATCAATGACATCAAACTCTCCGGCCTGCATCCGCTGCTGGGCAACGGACCAATCCATGGCGTTCAGCTCTGCATGCACACCGGTTTTCTGTTCCCAGAGCTGCCACTGATCAACCAGAATGCCTTGCAGAGCGCCATCCGCCGACCTGAAGATAAAGGGAGGGTAGTTATCATCCATGACGACCCGGACAACCTGCTGCTGCCCCCGGCAAAGGCAGGGCAGTACCAGCAGCACCAGCAAACCGCACAAAAGACTACGTAGGGCCTTCATGACTGCACCTCACCTGCAGCAATAACCTCAGCACCAGCAAAGCCACCCTGCTGATGGCAACGGACCAGCTCAAATCCCAGCAGCACCACCAGCCAGCTGGTGTAGATCCAGATCAGCAGAAACGGCAGGAACGACAGGGCTCCGTAGATGGCATTGTAACGTGTCACACCAAACTGAAAGCGGAAATAGGCCCAGTGGGCAAGCTGCCAGCAGGCCCCGGCGGCAACACCTCCCGTCAGTGCCGAGGCAAGTCTGACTTTTACGCCGGGCAGCAGCAGATACACCAATACCAGCACCAGAGAACTGCACAAGAAGGGGGTTAACCTGAAGAGCAGCAGCACCCCATCTCCAAGCCTGGTGTTGTTGATCAGCCACTGTACCAGCCATTGGCTCTGGAGCAGCGAGGTCATGCCGATTGCCGTGGTCAGCAACAGCGGTACTGCCGCAAGGACCAGCAGATAGTCCAGGCCGCGGCGCAGCAGGCTGCGTTGTTCAGCAGCGCCCCAGATTGCGTTAAACGCCTCCCGGATGCTCTCCAGCAGAAACAACAGGGTAAAAACCAGTAACAGGGTACTGAAAGAGCCAAGCCCGGCAACTCTGGTGTTGCGTACATACTCATGGACTCTGGCAGCAATGACACTGGAGTTGCCGGTCAGTTGCTGCAGTATGAACGGCTCAATCAGTTCCTGCACACCGACCGTTTGCAGAATCACAAAGATCAGTGCCAGTACCGGCACCAACGCCAGGGTTGTGTCAAATGAAAGGGCAGAGGCACGTAACATGCCCTGGTGGCGGCCAAAGCGCTGCCACACAGCATGGATCGTCCTGATGCCTGCGTACCAAGTGGGAGGAAACACTGTCACCCTAGAGCAAGGTCTTTACCGCATCCAGCACAGCTGCATAATCAGGTTCGCTGGTTACTTCCGGCACCTGCTGGATATACCGGATAATTCCCTCGGCATCCACGACAAAAATACAGCGGGAAAGCAGCAGCAACTCTTTGATCAGTACCCCGTAGTTCAGACCGAAAGAGCGGTCACGGTAGTCGGACAGGGTAATCACCCGGTCAATTCCGGCAGCTCCGCACCAGCGTTTCTGGGCAAAGGGCAGATCAAGACTGATGGTCAGTACCACAACATTTTCAGGCAGACCGGCTGCTTCCTGGTTAAAGCGGCGGGTCTCGGTATCACAGACCGGGGTATCAAGCGACGGAACAGCGCTGAGCACCCTGATCTTCCCGGCATGGCTGTTCAGACTGACCGGGGCAAGGGTAGTGTCAACCGTCAAAAAGTCAGGAGCCTTGTCACCGACCTTCAGCTCCGGTCCCAGCAGGGTCATCGGGTTGCCCTTAAAGGTGATGCTGCCGCTGCGCTCATTCATGGCGTTGTTCCTCCTTGGTCCATAGTTTGGAATAGTTCACGGCAAGCATACTTTTGAGTGGCAGGATGTCAAGCCGTTTCAACGAAAATGAACGGGTTTGACCTGTATCAAGGAGTTGTCGTCAGCAGGGTGATATGGTGAACATCATCACAGCAAAACAAATCTATGGAGGCATCAGATGAATACCACTCAACAAACCATTATCGGACAGCCATTCAACATGAACGACCAGGTGACCTACCAGCCCGGCTCAGTGGTCAGCCGTACCCTGATTGACAAGAAGATCGGCACCCTGACCCTGTTTGCCTTTGATGCCGGACAGGGGCTTTCAGAGCACACCGCCCCCTTTGATGCCGTGGTTGAAGTGCTGGACGGGACCGCCGCCATTACCATCGACGGTACACTGCATCAGGTGGCTGCCGGACAGATGATCATCATGCCGGCCAACCTGCCGCACTCGCTCAAGGCCGAGGTGCCGTTCAAGATGCTGCTGGTGATGATCAGGGCCTAGACGGTACCGCAAACAGAGGCCTTCTATACCCTGAACTGCCGCACCAGGGCCTGCAGCGCTTCTGCCTGATGTGCCAGACCGGCTGCAGCCCCGGCAGCTTCATGAGCACCATGTGATGTCTGGTTCACCACCTGATTGATTTGATTGATGTTATTGGTGATTTCGCTGGTGGTAGCGGTCTGTTCTTCTGCTGCCGTAGCGATCTGACTGACCTGCATGGTCACGGCATTCACCTGTTCAAGGATCTCATTCAGGGCGGTCTCCAGCTGGATAGCTTCAGTAACCCCCTGTTCGGTGCCTCTCACCCCTTCCTCCATGGAGACGATGGCCTGCCTGGTCTCATGCTGGATGGCACGGATCATCTCGCTGATCTCCTTGGTGGCACGGGTGGTACGTTCTGCCAGGGCGCGGACTTCATCGGCAACCACGGCAAAGCCGCGGCCCATTTCACCAGCCCGGGCGGCCTCAATGGCAGCATTCAGGGCCAGCAGGTTGGTCTGATCAGCAATATCTTCAATGGTTGAGACGATGGCACCGATCTGATCGGAGCGAGCTCCCAGCGATTCAACCAGTTTTGCATTGGCCTTGGTTCCTTCACCGCGCTGGCGAATGCCGTCAACGGTATGCCTGACCACATCAAACCCTTTTTGGGTGGTGTCTGCGGCATGCTGGGCGCTGTCTGCCGCCATATGACAGTTGTTGGCAATATCAGAGGAGGTGGCTGACATCTCTTCACTGGCGGTTGCCACAGTGCCGGCCTGGGCAGCGACCTCCTCGGTACCGGTGGACATCTGCTCGGCAGTGACCCGCAGCTGGCCGGAGGCGGACAGCAGCTGTGCCGATGTCTCGGTAAGACGCCCAATCAAGTGGCGCAGGTTTGATGTCATGGTATTGAAGGCGCCGCTCAGCTGACCGACCTCATCACTGGAATTCTGATCAACGGTGACATTCAGATCCCCCCCGGCAATCTGTTCCGCCTTACGGGTCAGGTCCTGCAACGGCGCACTGATCAGACGGGCGATGACAACCGCCTCGATCAGACCGGCAATGATACAGACAACCAGCGCGACCATAACCCAGGTACGGGATGCGACACTGAGGGAAACCATGGCAGAACTTTCCTTGACCGTCTGCTTGACCTGTGCCGCCATGATCGCCTCAATGGCCTTCAGGGCCCGATTAAAATTCTTGCTGGAGGCACCACGAACAAGCTCACTGGCCTCAATATCTTTATTTTCCAAGGCCAGGGCAACAATCTTGGGATTTTCCGCCAGATACAAAGGAAGCGCTTCAGCAAATTCTGCATAGGCCTTTTTCTCGGCATCCGAATCCATCAGTTTTTCATAGACCAGTTGTTCGCTTTTCAGCTTTTCCAGCATCTCACTGTTACGCTTGACGTACTTTTCAATATCCTCTTTCTTTTCCGACAGAACCTCCAGCAACTCGCCCCGGCGATAACTGCCGAAGTAGTCACTGATCCGGGAGATGGAGAGCAACCCCGGTAACTGCACCTTTGCCATATCCTGTGAGGAGGCGCTGATGGTACTGAGCCTGAGGATCATGAAAAAACCCAAGGCTGCCATAAGGGTCAGAATAAACAGGAACGAGACAACCAGTTTGGTGCTGATCTTGAAGTTTCTGAACCATTGCATCGCGACACCTCCCAAAATCTGTAATGGGACCACGTATCAAAGCGTTTCAAGCGTACCAGACACCGGAATATATACAAGCTCTGCCAGGTAAAAAATCACGGCTGCTACCGGCAGATTATGTCGTTTTTCTGCATCACCTTGATCTCACCGCTATCCATGTCATACATCCAGCCATGGATGGTCAGTTTGCCGTCCAGCATGGCCCGCCGTACAAAGGGATATTCGTGCAGGTGTTCCAGTTGCAGCCGGACGTTTTCCTCCTCTATCAGGCGCCGCCGCTGCTCGTCCGTCACCTGTAAACGCAGTGAACGCAACTTGTCATCCACCCGCTCCAGCGCCTTGTAGGCATTATTCAGCCAGATCGGAATATAACGGTCATCCGGGCTTTCATTGACCAGGGCATTGATGCCGCCGCAGTTGTAATGCCCGCAGACCACGACATCAGGGATATTCAGGTGATTGATGGTAAACTCCAGCACTGCGGAAAGGTTCCAGTCGTTGGTGGCCACAATATTGCCCACATTACGGTGGACAAACACCTCCCCCGGCCTGGTCTGGGTAATGGTGTTGACCGGCACCCTGGAATCGGAACAGCCGATCCAGAGTACCGTTGGGCGCTGATGCTTGGACAGTTCGGCAAAGTAGTCTTTCTCCCGGTCAAACACATCGGAGACAAAACGCTTGTTGCCTTCCAGCAGGGTGGTGATCATGGCCGTACCTCCCGTGGAATGTGGGGGTTACTTCACCAGCTTGGAAAGTTTTTTGAATGAATCGGTACCGGCTGCCTTGAGCCACTGAAACAGCACCGATTCGGTGCAGGTAATTACGGCCCCGGCCTGTTGCATCATCCCTGTTGCCAGCTGCTTATTCTGTTCAGAGCGGCTCATGACGGCATCCTGCACCAGATGTACGACATAGCCGGCATCAAGCAGTTCAACCGCCGTCTGCAGCACGCAGACATGGGTCTCCATGCCGGTCATCACAATCTGCCTACGCCCGCTGTTTCTAATCGCTTCAACAAAATCACTGCAACCACAGCAACTGAAGGTCATTTTCTCAAGACGGGGGGCAGCGGCAGCCTTTTCCTGCAATTCCGTCAGGGTCTCGCCCAACCCCTTGACATACTGCTCCGTGATCACAACCGGCACCTGCAGCTCTGCTGCAGACTCAAGCAGAATAGCTGTGTTCGCGGTCAGGTTGGCCAGCACCTGCGGGTCCATGGCCTTGCAAAGCCGCTCCTGCACATCAATCACCACCAACACAGAATCTGCAGCATCAAGAAAGAAACGCTGTCGAATGGTTGTCATATCCGCCTCCTGTTTTTATAACCAAAGTATAGAGTTATTTCTTCAGTCACGCAAGGCATAGCTGAATACAAAACAGCAATGGGAAGAAATGGCGTTCTATTTACTCCGGCACACAGGTACCGCCTTCGTCCTCTTGCTGCTCCTGAATCAACACAAACGGACTTACCACCAACATGGAGAACAGTTTGTCAGGCACGGCGTTCCAGGCTGCAACCTGTTCGGCAGTCGGTTTTGAGACAAGCCGTGACGCCAGCCAGGACTGCACGGCAGCAGCGTCATCCGCCACGAGCCGTTCCCCCACCACAGCCAGTTCCAACATCCCCTCAACCAGTATCAAGGCCCCCCGTTCATTGTGGGCACGCAGCCACTGCCACTGGGCTGTATCGACCTGCGCCGCCAATCCTTGCATGGCGTCATCCTGCATAGAACATTTCCTCCCCCGGACAAAATTACGGTTCAGCTCCATTTTGTTGCTTGAATCATGGCTGTTTTCTGCTTAAATGTGAAGACAAACCTTTTCCAAGGAGCCAGCCATGGCCTTCTCAGGTGATCTGGAACACCTTTCCATAGTTGATGTGATCCAACTGCTGCATACGACCCGCAAAACCGGCACCCTGAAGGTACAGGGGCGCAAGGGGGAGATCTCGGTTGCCTTCAACGACGGCTATATCGTGGGAGCAAGCCATTATTCAAAGGGAGCCCTGATCGGTACGATTCTGCAGGAGGCCGGAGTAATCACGGCCGAAACCCTGCAACAGGCCCTGGCGATCCAGGAGCGAGCCGGTAAGGATCGCAAACCGCTGGTTGCAACACTGCTGGAGAATGGATTTGCTGATCGGGATGCCGCCTACCATGGCCTTGAAGCCTTGATTGAACTGGCGATCGTGGAGATGCTGACCTGGAAAAAAGGGAGCTTTGCCCTGCAAGTCGACGAGATACAGCTCTGTGACGAATTTCGCTATTTCCCCGACAAGTTACATCAGGAGATTACCCTGCCCACCGAGCATGTCCTGATGGATGCCTTGAGGATCTTTGACGAAAAGATGCGGGACGGCCTGTTGACGATGGAAGACGAACCTGCTGAGCCGCCGGTTTCTGCTGCGGCAGAACAACCTGACAGCGCCACGGTTCTCTCGGCTGATGATCTCGGCCTGGGCGATCTGGACACGGTCAAACGCAAGCTGCCTGCCTTCCATGAGGCACTGAAAGATCAGTCGTCCTCATCGGATCTGCTGCAATCCAAGTTCAACGCCGTACTGAAAGATACCAGTGCCAGCCTGCAGCAGGTGGGCAGCCTGCCGGAAACCGCCCGGATCCTGCTGGAAACGGTGGCAGCCCTGTTTCCCCGTGCCCTGACCCTAGTGGCCTGGGATACCGAACTGGTGGCAGAGCGGGGGATCGGCATCACCACCCCCCGGGATGCCGGTCCCGGGCCGGTCATGGGGTTCAAGATTCCGCTCAGTAGTGGCGCTCTGTTCAGTTTTATTCTTGACAAGGGACACCTTTTCTACGGTAAATCCGACGATCAGGCCTTGCAAGAATATCTCTACCCGGTTATTGGCGCCCCGGCGGACAACACGATACTCCTGCTGCCGCTTAAACTGGGCAAACGGGTGGTCTCGCTGATTTACGCCGACTTCGGCACCCAGCAGGCCGCAGAGGTGCCCACGGTTCAGCTGGAAGGTTGTGCCGAGCATGCCGGCATGGCTATTGAAAGCGCCCTGCTGCGTAAGCAGCAAACCACGAAAACTACCTGACAGGGGAACATCACATGGACATGAACCTGCTCAACCAGATCCTGGGGATTGCCTTTGAAAAACGGGTCTCTGACCTGCACTTCGAGGTGGACAACCCACCGTTTTTCAGGGCTCACGGCCAATTGATCCGCTCAAAACTGCCCTCCCTGACCCCACAGAATACCGAGTTTATCGCCAAGACCGTGCTGGCCCAGAGTAATCGCCAGCTGCCCGAAGACCTACGGGAACTTGATGCGGCCTATGCCCTGCCCAATGGCGGCCGGTTCCGGGTCAGCATCTTCCGCCAACGCTGCAGCGTCGGTATCGTGATGAGGGTCATCCCTCCCTACATCGCCGCCTTCAACGAACTGAATCTGCCCCCGGTACTGGGAGAGATCTGCCAGGCTCCCAACGGCCTGATCCTGGTTACCGGCCCAACCGGCAACGGCAAGTCCACCACCCTGGCCTCCATGCTGCAGTTCATCAACCAGAACGACAGTTTCAACATCATCACCATAGAGGATCCGATTGAGTTCCTGTTCGCCTCGGACAAAAGCTGCATCATCCAGCGTGAAGTAGGGATCGATACCGGCAGCTTCAGCGCCGCCCTGAAGGCATCACTGCGGATGGACCCTGACGTGATCATGGTAGGGGAGATGCGGGACCTGGAGACGATTGACTCCTGCATCAAGGCGGCCGAGACCGGCCACCTGGTCTTCTCCACCCTGCATACCCAGAGCGCCTCTTCAACCATCAACCGCCTGGTGGGACACTTCCCCCCCGACGCCCAGGAGGTGATCCGCCAACGGCTGGCCGACATTCTGGTGGCAACCATCTCGTTACGCCTGATTAACGACAAGACCGGCGAGCGGGTACTGCCGGTGGTTGAGATCATGCGTACCACCACCACCATTCAGGCCTGTATCCGTGAGGGGCGTTTCGACGAGATTGAGAAGCATATCGAGAACGGCCGCACCCAGTACCAGATGCAGTCCCTTGATCAGCACCTGGTACAACTCTGTCAGCAGGAACTGATTACCTTTGAACAGGCCAAACGGATTACCCGTTCCATGGATCTGGAGCGGAAACTGACGTTCACCGGAGAGTAGCAATGCCATCACAAGGAGGATTCGCTATGAAATTTGTTAAACTGCTGGCTTTGGCACTCTGTGCCGGCTTGACCACGGTTTCTGTCTGCAGTGCCGACGAAAACGTGGAAGAGTTGCTGCAGCCCCAGGTCTACGACCTTGGAGAAACCCCGAAACCGCCGCCGGTCAGAATCAAGAAACAGGTACCGCCCCCGAAACCGGCGCCAAAACCGGAGGTCGACAAGTTTGTACCACCGCCACCTCCTCCACCACGCTACGAGGCACCTCCGGTCGCACCGCCACCACGGCCTCAAATGGGGGATGACAGCCACTTCATCCAGCCTGACGACTACTTCATTCAGCGCCACGGCCTGGAGGGGCATACCTGGATCTGGGTGGAACTGGCAAAAATGGTGAATGCTCCGAGCGGCAGCACCAAGGGCGAAGCGGAGTTCATGAAGGTCAGGGACGGCAAGAACTACTGGACACGTCATTACTGGCAGACCAGGATAGCCTCCCAGAACGAACTGCGCCTGGGTCTGGTGGTAATCGCCTTTAACGATCACCGCCGCCATGACGTCTATGGCGCACCGGAGAAGAAGGACCGTGCCCGCGGCGGCAGCTGGTTTATGGCCAAGATCACTGACACGTCGGATCTGTACAAAGGGTACGTCACCGTCTCCGGCAACTACAAGGTAAGCCTCCAGAACCTGCGGGTGATCGTGTACTGACCTGCCACATCAAAATCGTACCGTAACAGAACAGGGGGTGGCCGGACCGGACACCCCCTGTGTTTTGTGCAACGCTGGATCAAGGCAACTTATAAACTATACGCCCATAAAAAATAAAAAAACAGACTGGAAAATTCTGCCGAATCTGACGATAGTATACTTAACGGTAGCGCTAACCGGAAGAGCAGAAGGCACCAGAACGACGAGCAGGAAAGGTGATCTGCATCCAGGATGGACTCAGCGAACATAATGATCCACAGCACCTGTCCGGCGCACTCCAGGCACCGGAACTCCCGTGAAACAGGGATGTAAGCCTCAGAGGCCCGCGAACCATCGCGGGCCTTTCACGTTTATACATGCGGCAAAATCTGTGTTATCCTCGTCAAGCAACGTTACTCTGACAAGGGCTCCACAATGCATTACAACAAAATCGCCAGCGGTGATATTTAAAGGATATAGTTCCAAGTAGAGACTGCCAACCCAACTGGTATAATCGGAACCACCCATACACTCAGTAAAAGGAGAATCCACCATGCGATGTCCCCCTTTCCTTCTGAGCCTGTTACTCATCTCCATCATTTTGCTGACTGTAGCGTCACCATCAAATGCAGACAGTTTTTCTGCCGACGTCGGCGCGGGTATACTGGTTATCAGCAAGTCAGACAACCTTTGGGGGCGGGGCAAATCATCCATTGCCAGCCTGGGGGACAGCCCCAAAAGCCAGACGGTTGTCATGGCAATACCTGCGCTGCTGCTGCGCTATCGCCAGGACTCCCTGAAAAACACCTGGTTTGCTGGCGCCACAGAAGAGGACTACGGCCGGGTGGCGATCGGGGTTAAACATGATCTGGAAAAAGGGGCGGTTGACGCGGCCCTGTTCTACTCATTCATGGGCAGTGAATGGGAAGACCCCTACACGCTTAACAGAAACGCTACCAGTGTACAAAATTTCGGTTTCCGGGCCGGTTGGGAGAAAATTGCAGGAAGCCCTTTCGCCGCGCACTACACCGTTTCAGTAAAACTGGTGAATAATGATCTAAGCGGAGAACGTTACCCTGACCTGAAACGGGACGGCACAAAGCACCGCCTGGGGGTCACCTATACGCTCAAGCTGGCTGATACTCTTACGCTCACTCCCTCACTGGCTTATGAGCGAGAAAGCGCAGAAGGCGCTGCAAACCGTTACAGCTCTCCCACCGGGGCGGTGTCGCTGATCTGGCGGCAGCAGGACCTGAGCTGGATCAACAGGGTCTCAGGATCCTACGCCTTCCATGACCACGTCAATCCGGTTTTTGGCAAGACGCTGAAGGAACCGGGCTATAGCGCAGCCTCCCTCGCCCTATGGAAAAATCCTTTTGATTTCAAAAAGTACTGGCTAACTGCCGGCATCGTCTACGAGCAGACCCTTCCTAACATCACTTTTTTTGAAAAACGCTCAAACTACTTCTTTCTGCTGGGCGGGTATTCGTTCTAAGTTTTATTGACACCTTGTCTGGGTAGTTCTTAATCGTTGAAGGTACCCGTCCCTGGAAGGTTGTAGCACAGAGGTATTACACCTGAACATTAAGCAGCATTCGGATATTTTTAAGAAGTTTTTTAAAGGCGAAGGACAGCTTTACTATTACGGAAAGCAATTCCTGACATACCTCATCAGAGCATGGAAGCTTTGACCCAGAAAAGGAGAGACAGAGATGACAACTGATGGAAAACCGTGGAGTCCCTATCTGGCAGGAGCACTGGCCGGGCTGGTCAGCATCGGTTCAGTCTGGTTTGCAGGCAAGTATTTTGGCGCCTCAACCACCTTTGTTAAGACCGCCGGGATGCTGGAGCAACTTTTTAGCCCTGAACGGGTAGCCCAGATGGAATATTTTATCAAGGAAGTACCCAAGGTGGACTGGCAAAGCATGTTTCTGGTCGGCATCTTTGGCGGAGCCCTGATCGCTTCCCTTACGGACGGTTCTTTCCGCGTACAAAAAATCCCGGCACTATGGGAAAAGCGCTTCGGTGCAAGTCTCCCTAAGCGGAGCATTCTGGCCTTTATGGGGGGCACCATAGCCATGTTCGGGGCACGGCTAGCCGATGGCTGACCGAGCGGTCATGGGCTGAGCGGTTCGCTTCAGCTAGCGTTAAGTGGCTTTATCTCTCTGGCATGTTTTTTCATTGGTGGGATTATCATGGCCCGGATGCTGTATCGTGGAGGTGATCAATGAGCCAGCTCGTGTACGGTTTGGTTACTGGCTTCTTATTCGGCTTCCTGCTGCAGAAAGGACGGGTTTTACGGTTTGAAAAACAGGTTAACGCCTTGCTTTTCAAGGATCTGACCATCATCAAGTTTATGCTCTCCAGCGTAGCGGTCGCCATGGTGGGAACCTACCTGCTTGTCGATCTGGAACTGGCCAAGCTTTCGATCAAGGCAACCGTCCTGGGGGCAAACATAATCGGTGGCCTTTTGTTCGGGCTTGGCTGGGGTGTTCTGGGCTATTGTCCAGGCACCTCAATCGGTGCAGTGGCAGAGGGGCGCTGGGATGCACTCTGGGGTGTACTCGGTATGCTGGCCGGAGCTGCTCTCTACGCCGAGGCTTTTCCTGCCATGAAAGCCACCATACTTACCTGGGGAAATCTGGGTAAAGTCACCCTGCCACAACTAATGGGGATTAACCACTGGTTTGTGATCGTGCCGTTTGTAATCGGAGCGTTGTTTCTGTTCCGCTGGATTGAAAAGAAAGGACTGTAACCGGGCAGGCGGGTGCTAACTGCTTATTCGGGCTACACGGTGGAGAGATGGTATGATCAACGGCATCAAAAAATTTGAAAAGCTGGTTATCAAGGTGCTGGTTGTGCTGATGGCGGTAGTATTGCTGCTCAGTACGCTTGAATTGGTATGGGTTATCGTAAAAGACATCATGTCGCCACCGTATCTGATACTGGATATAGATGAGCTTTTGGAACTGTTTGGTATCTTTATGCTGGTACTGATAGGGATTGAGTTGATGGAGACCATCATCAAGACCTACATGGACGAAGCCCCTGACCACGCCCGTATCGTGATTGCCGTTGCGATCATAGCCATCGCCCGCAAGGTAATCATTCTTGATATGAAAGAACTTTCAGGGGTCGCCTTGCTTGGCATTGCAGCAATTATTCTGGCGCTCACGGTTGGTTATTATCTGATTCGAAAAAGTGATCAGGGCTTGCACAAACCTCAAAAAGAACAGACACCGAACACACCGGTAACGTAAATCTGTGGACCAGATCCGCTCAGATAAATTTCAGCCTGTTACAGCTGTCGTGGTGAATCAAGCAGCACGCAAAAGTGAGTTAAACCCAGATTGCCGGTTCATACACCTGTCCGGCGCACTCCAGGCACCGGAACTCCCGTGAAACAACAGGGATGCAAGCATCAGAGGCCCGCGAACCATCGCGGGCCTTTCACGTTTTCACCCCTTAATATGACACCATGAACAAACTTCACCAGAGCTCTATCCGGCATATTGCAGAGTACATATTTCCTGCTAACAGGTCGTTGAAAATCGGCTCGATTTGAGTCCGTTCCAGTCAGCCGGCTGATTTTTTAAGTTTGCTTCGCTGTTCAGATGTCGCTGTTTTCGGTTGTGTTGCTCTTTTTCAACTTTATTTGCC
>Ga0209016_1000405_pt1 | contig 52235 bp, 48 predicted proteins | sample EPASupsiteSAE305_FD_187265 | JGI IMG/M metagenome (GOLD analysis project Ga0209016, IMG submission 187265) | Bioremediated contaminated groundwater microbial communities from EPA Superfund site, New Mexico - SAE3-05 (SPAdes) (version 2) | ecosystem: Environmental > Aquatic > Deep subsurface >... | reverse complement strand
AAAAGGGTAGCCTTAAAGCTGAATCATGGAAATCTTCATTGAATTCCAGCCGTCAGCGTGGGCACTGCCCACCTAATTCAATTAGGGTTAATCATTTCGTTGACACGGCAGCGCGGGGGCTTTTTTTAAACCGGCGGGTAGAACGCTTTTTTATAGATGCCATTTTCAATGCAGAAAGAGGATGGTTGCGCGGGTACAAACGGACATTGTTGGTCCAGTGATAGAAAAACAACTCTGATGCGATCAGGTTTACCATATACGAGTAACCCTCCATACAGGCTGTTACCGAGAAACAATTCTGTTGCCTTTATTTATTGTGCGACAATTTCCTTTCTCGGATTTCTTCAGTGCTGAAGACCACCGGGGCAACCTGAGCCTGTCCTGAATGAGCTCAGGCATTTCTCTTCGCTGATTTTCATCAGCGTTTTCGTTTGTCGTAGTCTGTGCCGCTCACCTTTTCGCAGCCTTCTTCCTCTTTCTTCATGACGACAATCCGTGCGCACGGGTGGTCGCGTAGCGCGATTGGTACATTATTTATATAGAGGGGTGGGTGGTTTGTTATGGAATTGAATGTAATAACGTTACTTTTGGCGTTGGTGAATCTTGTGGCCGGTTTGGCTGCAGGCATTCTTCTGCGTAAAAAGCTGGTGGAGGGAAACCAGAAGAATATCGCCCTGCAGGGGCGGCAGATCATTGAAAATTCCATCAGCGAAGCTGAACAGATTAAGAAAGAAGCCCTGCTGCAAGCCAAGGAAGAGGCCTTCTTGATCAAGCAAGAGGCTGATCGTGAATTGAAGGTTAGCCGGTTGGAGATCAAGGAAGACCAGCGCCGTTTGAATCGTAAGTTTGATGAGATTCAACGGGAGTTCCAGATTCTTGAAGAGAAGCAGGCGAGTTTGAAATACCGGGAAGAGAATCTTGAAGTCAGTGAAACCGAGGTTGTCGAGCAGAAAAAACAGTTGGATAGCTTGATTGACGAGCAGCGCTACAAACTGGAGCAGGTTGCCGGTATTGATCGAGAGGAGGCCAAGCTCCAGCTCATGCAGTCTATTGAGAGCGAGGCGCGGATGGATTGCGCTAAACGGCTGTCACGGATTGAAAACGAGATGAAAATGGAGGCGGATCGCAAGGGCAAGAATATCCTGGCTCTTGCCATCGCACGGTATGCCGGCGACTATGTGGCCGACAAGACCGTTTCCATGGTTCCCCTGCCCAATGAGGAAATGAAGGGGCGAATTATTGGAAGAGAGGGCCGGAATATCAGAGCGATCGAGGCCGCAACCGGCATTGACATCATCATTGATGACACGCCCGAGGCGGTTATTCTTTCCGGATTCAACCCCATCAGGCGTGAGGTTGCCCGGCTGGCGCTGGAGCAGCTCATCTCCGACGGACGCATTCATCCTGCCAGGATTGAGGAAGTCGTGCATAAGGTGGCTGAGGAGTTGGAGATCGGCATTCGTGAGTCCGGAGAACGGGCCACCTTTGATGCCGGTGCGCACGGCATGCATGTTGAATTGATCAATTTGATCGGTCGGTTGAAGTATCGCACCAGTTACGGACAGAATATCCTGCAGCATTCTCTGGAAGTGGCTTTCCTTTGCGGGGTGATGGCGGCCGAACTCGGTCTGGATGTCAAGAAGGCGAAGCGTGCCGGTCTTCTCCATGACATCGGCAAAGCGGTGGATCACGAAGTAGAGGGCTCGCATGCCATTATTGGCCGTGATCTTGCGCGGAAATATGGAGAGGCCGAAGATATTGTCTATGCCATTGGCGCTCATCACGAGGATCAGCCTCCCAAGAGCGTACTCGACGTCCTGGTCCAGTCTGCCGATGCTCTTTCAGGGGCGCGGCCAGGGGCTCGGAAAGAGATGCTGCAAAGCTATGTCAAGCGTTTGGAAGATCTTGAGAATATAGCTAATAGTTTTAACGGGGTGGAGAAATCCTATGCCATCCAAGCCGGTCGTGATCTCCGCATTATAGTGGACAGTCAGAAAATTCGAGACGAGGAGACCACTCTGCTCAGCCGCGACATCGCCAAAGCCATTGAAGAACAATTGACCTATCCTGGTCAGATCCGGGTGACGGTCATCCGTGAAACCAGAGCAGTCGAATACGCCAAGTAGGGGGTGTGATGAAGTCGGTAGCAGAACAGATTGCCCTGATCGAACGGGGCGCCGTGGACTTTCATTCGAAAGAAGATCTGGTCAAGAAGCTCACCCGGTCGTTGGAGACGGGGGTGCCGTTGACCATTAAGGCCGGGTTTGATCCCACCGCCCCGGATCTTCATCTCGGGCATACGGTGCTTATTCAGAAGCTGCGTCATTTTCAGGTTTTGGGGCACAATGTCCATTTTTTGATCGGTGATTTCACTGGCCTGATCGGTGATCCTACCGGTAAATCCGAGACGCGGCCACCGTTGACTCCCGAGGATGTCAAGCGCAATGCCGAAACCTACAAGGAGCAGGTGTTCAAGATTCTCGATCCGGAAAAAACCACGGTGGTGTTCAACTCCACCTGGCTGGGGGCGTTGACGTCATATGACATGATTCGTTTGGCTTCGGAGCTGACGGTTGCCCGCATGCTAGAGCGGGATGATTTTAAAAAACGGTTTGAGTCGAACCGACCCATCTCTATCCACGAATTCCTCTATCCCCTAATTCAGGGGTATGACTCCGTGGCTATGAAGGCCGATGTTGAATTGGGGGGCACCGATCAACTGTTCAACCTGCTGATGGGGCGCGATTTGCAGCGAAGTCGGGGGCAGGAGCCACAGGTGGTGCTAACCATGCCGCTCTTGGAAGGACTGGACGGTGTCAATAAAATGAGCAAGTCCCTCGGCAATTATATTGGTATTTCTGAGATCCCGGATAGTATTTTCGGCAAGATTATGTCGATCAGCGATGAACTCATGTTCCGTTATTATGAGCTGCTCAGCGATCTCTCCATGGCAGAAATTGTTGCCTTAAAGGAAAAAATTGCCACAGGTCAACTTCATCCAAAGGCAGCGAAGGTCCAACTGGCCAAGGAGATGGTGACTCGATTTCACAATCAGGCTGCTGCGGAGGATGCGGCGCGTACCTTTGAGCAGGTTTTCGCTCGCCATGAAATGCCTGATGAAATTGAGGAGGTGCAGGTCATGGCCACGGAGGCAGAGATCTGGGTGCCGAAGCTTCTTCTGGACGCTGGCTTGGTCAAATCGACCTCCGATGGCCGTCGCATGGTGCAGCAGCATGCGGTCTCAGTAAATGGCGAGAAGGTGGAAGACATTAATGCCGTTTTTCCAGCTAAAGGATCAATTCTCCTCAAGGTTGGTAAACGCCGTTTTTGCCGGGTTATTTTTTCCTAAAAGTATTATTTGGCAAGGGTAGCAAAAAAAGCGGCCCTCCTTTTGGGGGGCCGCTTTTGCTGTTGAAAGTGGGTAGAAAAACCGGTCAGTCAGTGAGCTTGTACTGTTTGTGGCTGTTTCTGGCAGAAGCTGCAAATGCCAGTAAATTCGATATGATGGCCAAGGATAAGATAGGAGGTGGCGTCCGCTGCTTGGGCGACCAGTTCCTGGTTCACCGGTATGTCGATGTCGTCAACCTTGCCACAAGTAGAGCAACGGATGTGGTAGTGCTCATCGGTGGTAGCGTCAAAACGTTTTTGGGTGCCTCCGACTTCAATTTTGAGGATCATACCGCTTTCAGCCATGAGTTCCAGGTTGCGATACACTGTGCCAAGACCAATACGTGGTAACCGTTTTCTAACCATATCGTAGAGTTCACTGGCGGTTGGATGTGTTTTTACTTTTGACAGTTCCTCGAGAATGATCTGTCGTTGCGTTGTCAGCCGGATCATGGGGGAGGGTGCATTCATTCTTTTCTTTATCAGCAATGATGAGGGAATTAATAAATAAAATTTGATAAAAATTACCATATTCGAGGTTTTTATGTCAAGGCAGAAGTTGCAAACGCCGCTCTCGATCAGTGCAAGTAGAATCAGATGCGCATAGGCGAACTGAAGATATGGCCGCCTCTTCTGATGGCGCCCATGGCGGGCTTAACCCATTCAGCCCTTCGTACAACGATTATGCAGTTCGGTGGCGTTGGGTTGCTCAGCACCGAAATGCTTGCGGCCGCACGGTTGCCAGCGGAGCGGCCCCAGCACTCCCCTTATCTCGTTAGAACCTCGCAGGAATTTCCCCTCTCCTATCAGCTTCTCCTGGTGGACGATAAAAACATTTCCCGGATTTTTCAGGCACTCGATAATCTCCAGGCGGACGCCATCGATCTCAATCTTGGCTGCCCCGCGCCGTTGGTCCGCAGGGCAGGCGGAGGCAGCAGCTTGATGGACGACCCGGAACGCGTTCGTCGCATTGTCATGAGTGCCCGGAAAAACACAACATTACCACTTACCGCCAAGATTCGGCTCGGTGAGAACCTTGATGAGGAGAAGTTGCGTAATTTTTGCCGGATGCTTGCGGGAGAGGGAATTGAAATGCTGACCGTGCATGCCCGTCTACGGGCTGAACCTTTCGCCCGACCACCTCGATGGGCATGGGTGGGCAAGGTAAAGAACTGGGTGGATATTCCGGTTGTCGCCAATGGCTCTATCGACTCGGCGGCCAATGCCCGGCGCTGTCTTAACGAGAGTGGGGCAGACGGCCTGATGATTGGCCGGTCCGCTGCACACACACCGTGGGTCTTTGCAACGATCGCCCGTGAGATCTACGGAGCGGAGATTGCTGCGCCGGATGTTTGCCTACCACACCTCTATCAAGATTTTGTGACCGCGCTGATGCAGCGTTTTCAGCCTGATCGGAGGCTGGGGCGGTTGAAGGAATTCACGCACTATTTTGCCAAGAATTATTTCTTCGGCCATCATCTGGCGGCCAAGGTTCAGGCCAGTTGTTCCATTGAAGAAGCGTGGAGGCAGGCGGCAGCTTTTTTTGCGGCGAACGATCCTGAAGGCAGCAGGAGGCTGGGCGAACCCTTCGCTTTCAGGAGTGTAGCGGAGGATTATAATACCCGAAACTCAGAGCTGGAAACTTTTCTTTAAGCTGCCGTAACCAGTTTTTGATACCAAGTGGCGGAGTGTCTGCTTGATGTTCAATCACTCGCAGATAGTATTCCGGATCCATATTGAGATTACGCAACTGGATGAAATCGGGTCGATACTCGGTAATCAGCGCCGAAAGCGCCGCGAATTCGACCGGGTCATCGGTGCAACCGGGCAGGATAAAATAGTTGAGGGAGACATGGCGACCATACCCCTTCATGACCGCAATCGATCGGCAGACATCCGCAAGGGAAAATCCTTTGGGTCGATAATAGAGCCGATGCTTTTCAGGTTGGGCGCTGTTCAGGGAAATACGGATGGAGTTCAAACCGGCTTTGGCCAAACGATCCACCGCTTCGGGTAAACTGCCGTTGGTGTTGAGGTTGATTGTGCCCCGGCTCGTGTAGGTGCGGATTAAGCGAATGCTCTTTTCCATAACTTCAGCCTGGAGCAGTGGTTCTCCCTCACAGCCTTGGCCAAAGCTGACAACCGGCCGGGTTGCGGTTGCGAGATGGGCAACCGCAACCTCGGCTATTTCCTTTTCCGTGGGAATAAAGGTGATCCTGTCCTGGGGCGAGGGGCAGCATCCCGAAGGTTGCAGCGAAATGCAACCGGCGCAGGCAGCGTTGCAGATTGGCGAACAGGGCAGGGGTGCTTCCCAGCGGCCGAGAAAGTAGTTGCGGGCGGCGGGACAGCCGTAAGTGAGGCAGCATTTACCGAGATGCTGAATCAGCCTGTTATTTCCATGCCGCTGCAGATGTTTCTTGGTTCGCTGTTTTAGGACTCGCTGATTGAATTGATCGGCATCCTGTCGGCGATCAGCATCGCTACGGAAACCCGGCACCCAGAATTTACCGTCGGCCCAGCCAACAGCCGTGTAGGCAAAAAGGGGCAACAGGGTTGCGTTTGGCCCCACCGTTTCATAAGCAGCTGTATATATGGCGGTATGGGCGGGGGCCATGAAAGCGGCAACGGCCTGGATGGATTCTCCTGGGTTGTAGGGGTTGGTGTCGAGCAAGGCGGGTTCGCCGGTTTCCGGCTCAATGCCGATTGGGCGGCGGCCCGGCAAGGTGAACAGCTCGCTGCCTGGGGGCAGTTCGATCAGATCTTCAAGTTGCGGTTTGTAAATCCAGCCAGCGGCGTTCCCGGCCATGGCCAAGCTGCTGTAGTCCAGTATTTCTCCTGTACTCGTGGCAAAGAGGAGAGACGGAAAAAATCTGGGATGGGCATCCGCCATAACGCGGCATGGTCAGCGTGGACGGATTTTAGAGAAGACCGAATCTACGGCCCGATAAATCTCCAAGTCATCGCCGAAGACATCCTGGATATTGGTGTGATTGATCAAATCCTCAACGATGTATTGGGTCAGGTACAGGCTGATGACGTTCGGATCCGGGGTCAGGTTTCTGATTGGCGCGATCTTGAACTGCATATCGAACTCTTCCATGTCGCCTAATTGTTGCAGTTGTCTGGCCATGACCTCCTGAATGGCATGGACTGAGTTGGTCTCAATGATGTGCAGATCCAACAGGCGTTGTACCAGAGAAACAGCGAGTTCCGGAGCCATTTCCCGGGATTTCTTCAGCATAAATTGCCGTTCCCGTTCCCTCTTCCGGTCAATGGCGTCTATGGTTTTATTGGTGGAATTGCTGGGGTTGATGTGGCGGGCCATGCGTTGCTCCTTGGGTAGTCTCTATCGTCAATCAGTTTGATGTCTCTTGTGGGTGCTCAACAAGGTCGGCGGCCGCTTGACGTCCAATGATGATTTGCGGCTTTTTTTGTCCGATTGTCTCCCTCCCCTGTGTATAAAACGGGCATGTCATGTCAACCACATGCCCGTTTCCCCTCACTGCATGCGATGGCTGGAAAGGGAGAGAGGTAAAAGTTCTTATACTGTAACTCACAGTGATAAGCACTGCTTTTGTAGAGGGAAAGCCTCTTTCGTGTCGAGGATTGAATAATCCGGATTGGAATCTGAGTGGCCGTTTATTCTTTGTTTTCCTCCTCGCTACGATACAGCCGGCGGAATCCACTGATCGTATGCTCCAACTCTGGAGAGAGCCGCAGGCCATACTGGGCCACATACTCGGCTGCCATCCGGTGCGTGTTGAAGATGGGAATGTTCAATTGCAGGTTGTTGAGTGCCCGCTGCTGATACCTATCCGGTTGCGTGTAAAACATCTGGAGCACTTTGGGTATAAGGTCATAAAAGGCGGCGGCGTCTTCTGTATAGAGTAAAGCATCGGGCGCTTCACTGAGGTCGGCTTCTTCAACCGGACCTTCGTATCCAAACTTCCAGCCCGTTTGTCCCTGGTGATATCCCTCAACCCACCATCCGTCCATGATGCTGATGTTGGGAACCCCGTTCATAGCTGCTTTCATGCCGCTGGTACCGCTGGCTTCAAGGGGACGCTTGGGGCTATTGAGCCAGGCGTGAACGCCGCAAACAAGCAGTTTGGCGATTTGCATGTCGTATCCCGGTATGAAGATAAGCTTACCGAGGCCGTTACTGCGGGTGTACAATTCTTCCTGATTATCAAGAATGAGTTTGAGAACCGATTTTCCCGGCTCGTCGGCGGGATGGGCTTTGCCGGCAAAGAGAAAGTTGACCGGCCAGTTGTGTTCGATCAGAATGTCGGAGAGACGATCGATATTGTCGAAAATCAGGTCGGCTCGTTTGTAAGTGGAGAATCTTCTGGCAAAGCCAATGGTGAACACCCCTGGTTTGAGCCAATCCTTTTCGGGAAGACTGGAGAGATAGTTAGGCGGGTCGATCCAGGTTTCAACCATTTGCTCACGATGACTTTTGAGCATATTGTTAACATAATCAATCAGATGCCGGTTATCCATACGCCAAGCCTCTTCGAGCGTTTGGGCCAGCAGGGAGAGGTCTTGGTTGGCGATAGTCCCAAAACAACTGGGATTGGTACGCCAGTTGCGCAGCGATGAAATTTGGTCAAAGCAGGCGGCACGCTGTTCGCTGATCCAGGTCAGGTGATGCACGCCATTGGTAATCGCTTTAATTTTATGGGCAAAAGCGGGGAATTGCTTCTTGGTGACATCACGGTGTAGCCGGCTGACACTGTTGATTGCCCGGTTAATGCGCATGGCCATGGCGGTGAAGTTGTACTCATGGCTGACTTCATCATCGTGGGCGAGCAGATTGAGTATCCGTTGAAAGGCATGGTGGCTGATGCCCGAATAGAGATCACGGGAAAAACGATCATGCCCTGCCTTGACCGGGGTGTGGATAGTATAGACAATTTTACGGGAAACTTTTTCCGCTGCGGCAAGGATATCGGCGTCAGTCATGCGCTCAAGAAAAGTCTCGCCGAGGGCTTCTTGCAGTTCTTGCAGGATGAGGTGCAGGGTAACAGTGATGCCGTGTTGTTCATTGAGGTGGATGGTTTGCGTGGTGAAGCCCAGAGCCTCGATGAGCGGCAGAATTGCCGACCCCAGCATGCGGCGCTGGTTGGCTTTGATGATCGCGGATTTGGCATTGTAAAGTTGATGGGCTGACTCCCTGACCCAGGCTGGGGCATCGGGCAGGCTGTAATCCAGCAGGAATTCAGGGACAAAATAGTCGAGTTCGCCGGCAATCTCGAGCTTCATCCAGACCTGCGCCCTGATCGTAGTCGGCTTTACTTGCCCGTTGTGAAAAGGAATTGCAATCGTTAAGGGTTGGCCGGGTGCATGCGGGTCCTGGAGTAGAAAAAGGCTAGGAGTTTTTTCGGGAGTCCAGCGGGTGGCGTGGTCGATCTGCCCCACCTTGGAATCGACGATCTGGGAGAAATAGCCTTCCCGGTACAGTAGGCTTATCGCTAGGGCCGGGATGTGCATGTCGGCAAAACTCTTAAGGGTGTCGCCGGCTAGTACGCCGAGACCACCGCTGTAGTTTGGGATCTTGCGGGGGCCGTGCAAATACTTTTGCAGCAAGGCGTTCATCTGAGGGCTGGGATCTTCCTTGATTCCTTTCCTTTCCAGAAAATCTCGGACTGGGTGAAAAACATCAGGGTCAGCACCGATTTCCATCGAGACATAGGCGATGGATTCCCCTTCCGGGCGGGTCAGATTGCTCCAGACTTGATCAAAAATCGACTGCGTCACGCCGAAAAAGGTGCCGAAATGATTCGAGCAGACCAGTTGTTCAGGGAGGATGTGTGGATTGAAAATCGTGAGCCCCATATGAATAATTATTTTTCTTGTTAAAAAAAGGAGATAATTCTCCTCGAAATTGCAAGCGGAATGACTTTAGATAGGCTGTTGTTCTTTTGCAAGGAAATTCAATTTTTTGGTAAAATTTTGTTGTATTTCTTGTTCGGCACAGTAAATTGCACTTTCGTGCATTTTTGAAATTTTCACTATATTGGAGGGAGAGATGGGCAATAAAAAAATGTTACATTTGGCCACATTAGTGGTGCTTGTTTTAGGTTTGAGCCTGGCAGGCTGCAGCAAGAAAACCTCTGAAACCGCACAGCAAGGAGCGGGGACAGAGGGGGCTGGCGCAACGGAATCGCTGGAAACTGCGGATTCGGGAATAATGGAGGGGCGAACCTCCGGGCCGATGGTACCGGTTTACTTCGAGTTTGACAGCTCAAAGGTTACTGGAGAGCAAGTGCAGCGAATTGAAACCAACGCGGATTTTATTAAGAAAAACCCTCAATTGAATATCAGGATCGAGGGAAACTGCGATCCGCGGGGAACGCAGGAATATAACCTTGCCCTCGGTGAGCGCCGTGCCCAAAGCGCTAAGTCCTATCTCGTGAACTTGGGCGTCAATGCCGAGCGTTTGTCCACGGTCAGCTTTGGCGAAGAGAAGTTGCTGCTGTTCGGGCATGATGAAATTTCCTGGGCGCAGAACCGGCGGGATGATTTTGTTATTGTAAAATAACATGATGTTATGATGGCTTGATAACCGGGTAAAGGGTCTTGTCCCTACCCGGTTTTGTATTTTCTCCGCCCGGCGTTCTTTGTTCGGTGAAGAAGCCGACGGTGGCGGAAAACAACTAATTTAGAGGAGCACTAACAGTGAATATTGTAAAAACAGCGGTCGGCTGCATCGGCAGCCTGTTGATTGTTGCATCTGTTCTTTTCAATGGCCAGGCTTTGGCGGCAGACACCAAGATTGGGGTCATTGATATGAAACAGGTGCTGTCTACTTCCACGGCCGGAAAAAGGGCGGAAGGCATTATTAAGCAAAAAATGGATTCTCTGCAGGCTTCCTTTAAAACGGACGAGAACGACCTTATTGCTATGCAGAAAGAAATGGAGAAGAAAGGTTCGGCATGGAGCGACAACGTAAAGCAGGAAAAAGCAACGTCCTTTCAGAAAAAGCGGCGTGATCTAGCAGTCAAGCAGGATGAGGCCAATCAGGAGTTAAAGAAACTGCGTGAGCAGCACGTGAACCCAATCCTCAAGAAACTTGAGGAGGTTGTGGCTAAGGTTGCGGCTGACGGTGGGTACGCAGTTGTGCTCCCCCGGAATGTAGTCCTGTATGCTACTGATTCGATCGATATTTCGAATACTGTCATTTCCGAGTTGAACAAGGTGATGAAATAAAGCGGACTGAACGCTCATTTGAGCTGTTGCCTATGGCCGATTCGATACTTCAGAATCGTATTTCCCATTTCGCCGATGCCAGAGTACTGGTCATCGGCGATATTATTATTGATCATTTTCTCTGGGGCACCGCCAGCCGTATTTCTCCAGAGGCGCCAGTTCCGGTGGTCAATGTTCAGCGTGAGGATCTTCTGTTGGGGGGGAGTGCCAATGTTCTGAGGAATATTGTTTCCCTCGGAGGAAAGGGAGCCTTGTGCGGCATTATCGGGGATGATGCCATGGGACGGAAAACGGTCGAACTGGTTGAGCAGCTGGGAGTCTCAACCGAAGGACTGGTTGTTGGACAGCGTCCAACAACTGTTAAAACTAGGGTTGTTGCCCAAGGGCAGCAGGTTGTCCGTTTTGACCGGGAAGAGACTGGTTTACCGTCCAGAAGTTCATTGGAGGCTCTGCTCCGATATCTTGAAGGGCATGTGCACACTTTCGATGCCGTAATGGTATCGGATTATGCTAAAGGTGTGGTCAGCGAGCAGTTGATGATTCGGTTGCATCAATTGTTGTATGCGGCTCGAATCCGCGAAAAACGCAAACTGCCGTTGATCGTGGATCCCAAACCGGCAAACATGCATTGTTTTGTCGGGGCCACTGTCATTACCCCCAATCACCACGAGGCGATGCAGATGGCGGGAATCCGGATTGTGGATGAACGGAGCCTAGTGGCTGCGGCACGCCATATCCGTGACGATATCGGCTGTGAAGCGGTGCTGATCACCAGGGGCGAAGCTGGCATGGCGTTGCTGCAGGCCGACGACGACTTGGTTACCATCCCGACCATGGCCAAGGAAGTGTTTGATGTCACCGGCGCGGGGGACACGGTTGCAGCCACGCTGGCACTTGGGCTTGCCGCTGGAGGCACGATGCGAGAGGCCGCAGTTCTGGCTAATCAAGCCGCCGGCATCGTCGTCGGTAAAATTGGCACTGCATGTGTTTCGGCAAGTGAATTACGCGCGGCGATCACTGAAGCGAACACATAAAATTTTGAAATGGTTCATTTTATTTAGCGAGTGAACGTCGCAAAAAAAATTAAAGGAGAGCAATGCGACCACGCAGCATGACAGGATTCGGCCGCGGTGAGGCCTCAGAGAGCGGGAGAACCTGGATAGCCGAAATGCGGACCGTGAACCATCGTTTTCTCGATCAACGGGTAATCCTGCCTCGCCCCTTTACCGTTTTCGAAGAGCCGGTAAAAAAAATGGTGGCTGCAATTCTCGATCGGGGCCGGGTCGATATCACCTTTAGCATGCAAGGTCTTTCCACTGTTGAGCCTCAGCTTGCGGTCAACGAGAGTGCTGCTCGCCAGTATTCCCGCTGCCTGCAGCAACTGGTCGATGAGTATGGGATCAAAGGTCCGGTTACCCTTCGCGATATGCTGACTCTGCGTGATGTGATCAGCCTGGAGGAGCAGCGTCCCGACATGGATGCGGAGTGGTTGCTGATCAGCGCTGCTTTGGATGCAGCTCTAAAGGATTGCGACATCATGCGGGAAAAAGAAGGGCATGCCCTAAAGCTGGATCTTCTCGGGCGCCTGAGCAAATTCGAAGGGATTGTCCGGCAGATTGACTCCAATATCCCCACATTGCAACAGCAACGCCACAACGATCTCAGGCTCAGGGTCAGCAAATTGCTCGATGGTCTTGATATTGACCCCATTCGTTTGGCCCAGGAAACAGCGGTCATGGCCGACAAGAGCGACGTCACCGAGGAAATTACCCGGCTTGACAGCCACATGGCCCAATTTCGCGCTTTTCTTGCAAGCGAAGAACCAGTGGGGCGGCGACTTGATTTTCTCCTGCAAGAATTTCTTCGCGAGGTCAACACCCTCTCTTCCAAAATAGCCAACGCCGGCATTGCTCACCTGAGCGTTGAAATGAAGAATGAAATTGAAAAACTGCGCGAGCAGGTGCAGAATATCGAATAGCCAGCTTACTCTCGGCCTTTTGGCTTCATTTTCTTTTTTGACCACCGCAAGCACTCATGGACAGCAGACTCATTAATATCGGCTTCGGCAATGCCGTCAAAGTCAGCCGAATTCTCGCCGTCGTTAATCCTGGTTCCTCGCCTATTAGAAAATTGAAAGAGGATGCTCGAATCGAGAAAAAACTGATCGATGTAACCGAGGGAAGGCGGACCCGGGCGATCCTTATTCTCGATTCCGGTCACCTGATTTTATCCTCGGTGCAACCGGAAACTATCAATCAGCGCCTTCTTGCCCTGGAGCAGGAGCAGCGACATCCAGGAGTGTTGTTGGCGAAAGGGGAAATCGAGGGGGAATGATGGAGAACGGTCTGCTGCTTGTGCTGTCCGCGCCATCCGGATGCGGCAAGACAACTATCGTCAAGCGGGTGATGGAAAACCTGCCGGGATTGGTATTTTCGGTATCGCATACCACTAGGCAACCGAGACCCGGGGAAGTCGATGGCATCCATTACCATTTTGTCGATGGAGTGCTCTTTTCCGCCATGCGCAGTCGGCGGCCATCCGGCTTTCTTGAATGGGCAGAAGTGCATGGGAACATGTACGGTACCAGTGTTGAGGAAGTGGACAAACATCAACGGGCTGGTAGCGACGTAATTCTTGACATCGACGTTCAGGGGTCGGCTCAGGTCCGGCAACGGGCCAACCCGGTAACCATTTTCATCGCTCCGCCGTCTCTTGCTGAGCTGGAGCGCCGCCTGCGCGGGCGAGGGACCGAAAGCGAGGCAACCATTGCCGTGCGTCTCAATAACGCTCGCAAAGAACTAGCGTGCACCGGTGTCTACGATTACCTCATCATCAACGACCGGCTCGAAGACGCGGTGGAAAGTTTGCGCAGCATTATCATCGCCGAACGTTGCCGCCAGCGGCGCGATCTCAGCGGACAACTGGCGCGGTGGGGTGCTTGATGGAAGCCAGAAAGAAAGCAGGACGATTTCCTGCTGGCGACGCGATCCCAGCGAACGACCCTGCCGATGACCTGATCTGGGGAATTAATGCGGTTTGGGAGGCCTTGGAGCAAAATGCGGCCGCCATCAGCGAAATTTTGATCCAGCAGGGAAAAGCCGGGCCGCGCCTGCAACAGATCATCGATCTCGCCAAGGAGCGTGCCATCGCTGTCCGGTTTGTTGATGCCAGCAGGATGCGCGTTCCCCGGCATTGCCGGCATCAGGGCGTGGTGGCCCGGCAGAGCGAGGCCCGGCTGATGTCGCTCGACGACCTCCTGGCGCATCTTGCCGGGGAGCAGGCCGCTGGTCCGGCGAGGATTCTGGCCCTTGACTCCATTCAGGATCCCCGCAACCTCGGTTCCATTCTCCGTTCCGCCTTGGCCGCCGGATTTTCCCATGTAATCATGACCAGAGAGCGCAGTGTGCCGGTGACCGGGACGGTTGCCCGGACCTCTGCCGGAGCGGTTGCCCACCTGCAACTGTGTCAGGTCGTGAACCTGGTTGATGCGTTCAAGGTGTTGAAGGAGGCTGGGTTCTGGATTTACGGGGCCGTGGCGGAACATGACGCCCCCTCAATCTATGCCACCGATTTTTCCGGTTCGATTTGTCTGGTCATCGGCAGCGAAGGCAAGGGCATCCGGCCTTTGGTGAGAAAACAATGTGATTTTTTGGTGACGATCCCGATGCGGGCTGCCTTTAATTCGCTCAACGCCTCGGCGGCGGCTGCGGTCATCATGTTCGAAATTGCCCGCCGGTTCGATTGAAGAACCGGTGACGGTGGCGAGAGGAGCAGGGGCGACATCCCGCCATCGCCTCTGCTCCATGCAAGAAAGCGGCTATTTTTTCTTTTTGATCTGCGATTGCAGCAGGTCAGCGAAGGTGCCCATGGATGGGGACTCCTTGCTGATTGGCGGCAGTGTGTACTTCTCGGTTGTCTCCTTGGCGACATAGTCTTCGGGCGTCAAGGCCAGCCGTTTTTGGCCGACATCGATCGACTCAATTTTAACGGTCAACTCCTGACCCGCTTCCAGCACCTCCCGAGGATGATGAATTCGGCGTCCGGCTCCTAACTTGGAAATGTGGAGCAAGCCGTCGATACCCGGCTCCAGGGTGACAAAGGCGCCAAAGGCGGCCAGTCGCGAGACTCTGCCCTGATGGACCGAACCAACCGGGTAGTCGGTCGGCACCTTATCCCATGGATTTTCGGTGGTTTCTCTAAGGCTCAGTGAAATGCGGTCCTTGTCCCAATCGAGCCGCTTAATAACCACTTCCACCTGCTGACCGCGGCTCAGCACGTCCTCAACCCTGTCGGTCTGGCCCCAGGCTAATTCCGAGATGGGGATGAGCCCATCAACCCCTCCGATATCGACAAAAGCCCCAAAATCACGGATCGAAGTAACCGTGCCGCTGACCTGCATGCCTTCAGTGAGCCGGGCCTTGAGCTGCTCACGTTCCTGCTGCCGCTGCTCTTCTTGAATGGCGCGGGCCGAAAGAATGATGTTCCTTCCCTGGCTACCGAATTCGATGATCTTGAAGGCAAAGGTCTTCTCAAGGAAATCCTCGGGATTCTCGACCTTGCGCACATCCATCTGAGAATAGGGGCAGAACCCCCGCTGGCCGGCGACCGTCACGGAAAAGCCGCCTTTGACTTCACCAGTCACCTTCCCTTCTACGGGGATGCCGGATAGAAAGGCCTCTTCCAGTTCACGGGACGAGGTCTGGCCGGATCCGAGCCGGGTAGTGAAAATCATCTCTCCGCCCCGGGACACTAGGAAAAACACCTGCATCCGATCTCCGACGGCAACGGTTAGTTCGCCCTCCTCATTGCGCAGTTCGGCCGCGTTGAGGATGCCCTCGCTTTTGCCGCCGGCATCGAGAAAGATGTTTTCGCCACTGATACCGACAACAATTGCCTCAACCCGGTTGCCGGGCTGAAGGGTTTTGCGGGAAAGGGGTTTGTCCTGGAAAAGATCTGCAAAGGTTTCGTCACTCATGATTCTCTACTGGGGGGAAGAATTAACCGGCAGGCCGCAGCTCTGAGCCGGCGCTGTAATCGCACAGGCTGTGCGATCAATCGTCTACCAACATTTTTTGACCAACTTCTATCCGGTGCACGGAAAAATTTGCGGTATCGAGAAGGGCAAAGGCCGGAGATGCGTCCTTGCCCAGGAGTTCTCCGGGGTTCAGCAACAGGCAGTCGCCCAATCGTTCGGAATGGAAAAGGTGATTATGGCCGCAGCAGACTAGGTCAAAGTCTCCGGAGCGTGCCAGGGCGCGGGCCCATTGCGGGTAATGCTCGATGGCGATGCGAAGCGAGCCGGCAACAAGGGTTCCGTGGGCGCCATGATGCTTGATATTGCTGCCAGGGGCGTTGCAGCGCGTGGCGACAAGGTGCTGATCCCCGGCATTGTTGCCGTAAATTAAATGCGTCTGGCCGTTGAACTGTTCGAGATAGGGCAGCATGAACGGGGAGATGAGATCACCGCAGTGAATCAGCAGTTCAGCCCCTTCCTGATTGGCCAGATGGACAGCCCGCTTGAGGTTGGGGATGTGGTCGTGACTGTCGGATAAGACGGCGATGCGCATGAAGTCGTAGTCGATGGATGAGTTTGGGTTGCTATTTTCCGTCATCCATGCGCAGTGATAGGCGCGGATGGTGCGGCACAAACAACACGCTGACCATCTTTACCCCGCTTACGGTTGTGGGGCAACGCTTTTCGATCCTCGCCGTATGCACGGAAGCAGCATGAATGCGCAGCCAGGTTATCATTTTCCGGTCAAGGGAGCCTTATTCAGTGGCGGATGGTTTCCGTTCCTGGTTCCAGGTCAAGTTTGAGCAATGATTGTACCTGTTGCGCGTCTCCTTCCGGTAAGGTGTTCATGCGAATCATGGTAAAGGTCAGTTCGGTCAAGGCACCGAAATGATCTTCCATGAGTAACCGATGAATTGCGGAATCTCCCTGCAACCAGAGCTGCACGCGTTTGACCTGAGGGTGCGGTTGCCGTGGTGTCAACAGGATGGCCTCGAAACCGGCCGGCGGATCACTGAGGATAAACAATGGATCGGCGGGCGCGGCCTCGAACTCGTCGAGTAAGTTTTTGGTTCCAGTGAAGATCGCGTAGGTGATGTCAGATTCCATGTCCTGAGCAGGCGTAACGATCAATTGCTTGTCTTGCGGCGTATAAATAGAGAGTGTTTTGCCGTCATTGATGATGGTCTGCGGAGTTGGGCCGGTGTAGTTCCAGCGCATAATTCCCAGGTTGCTTCCGCGGTGATTGCTTGAGGATGGGTGCGACTGCCGGTACAAAACGGCGTTGCCGAAGCCCTGTTTCATTCTGCCGCCGGTCTGGGTGAATTGGGAGAAATCAAACTCCAGGCTGCGCAACTGCTGATATTTTTTTTGCAGCTGCAAGACCCGCTGCTCAGGTCCGGAGGCTGCAGCTGAGGCTGTACCGAATAACGGGCCGAGGGTGGCCAGAAGGGTCAATGCCAAGCAAAAACGCACGATGCTAGACATCGGTTTTCTCCAAAAGAACGGGCCGTCCGAAAATAGTGCTGGCGAGGGCATGCACCGGTGAGGGCATATCGGAGACAAAAAATCGGCTAGGGGCGTCGGGGCAGTGCAGTTCGTTGCGTAGTTGTTCATTGGCATCAAGGATCGATTTGAGATGGAGTGCCACTTCGACCGAGGAGTCGATAATGTGTACCCTGCGCCCGATGCGGGGGGCAATCGTTTTTTTGAGGAGGGGATAGTGCGTGCATCCAAGGATCAGGGTGTCGATTTGCTTGTCGCGCAAAGGGTAGAGGTATTTTTTAACGATCATTTTGGTCTCCCGCCGATCCAACCAGCCTTCCTCGACCAAGGGCACCAGGAGCGGACAGGCCTGGCTGTACACTTTACAATCCGGTCGCGCCGCCTGAAGCCGTTGTTCATAGAGCCCGGAATTGATGGTTGCCCTCGTGCCAATGATCCCGATTCTGCCGTTATTGCTGACTGCCGCCGCTTTGGCGACTGCCGGAAAGATGACATCGATAATCGATTGACTGTAGTGATTCCGGAGAAAAGTGGAGGAAGTGCTCGCCGCTGAATTACAGGCGATGACGATCAGTTTTGCGCCCTGCCGGAGCAAAAAATCAGTATTGCGATGCGAATACTCGGTGATCATGGCCGGACTTTTGGAGCCGTAAGGTGTGCGGGCAAGATCGCCGAGGTAGACCAGGGGGTATCCCGGACAGAATTGTTCAATGGCACGGGCAACGGTCATGCCGCCGACGCCGGAGTCGAAGATGCCAATCATCTTATATGTAATTACCGGTTAAGAACGAGGATCAATTAGCGAAGTGCGTGAGCACGGTGCGAAGCGGGGCAGTTGTGTGAACAGGTTTCTTTGCAAGGCGTGCATCCTTGAGGGGGCAAGGCATCTGTGATGATTCAAGTGCATTCGATCAGGCGGCGGCGCCAAGGCCGCCGCCTGAAATATCTTGCTTGCTCAAGATGATGGCGACGGATTACTTTTTCTTGGCCTTGTCTTTGGTTCGCATTTCAATAGCCTTGCGAAGATTGTCGGGCAACCCTCTTTCTTTTCCCGATTGAGAGCGTCTTTCAGAAAGAGCCTTGGCACACAAAGGCTGCCGTGCTGAAAAACCATGTTTTTTGCGGTATTCTTTGGAGGTGAGTCCATGTGATTTCAAGTGTTTTGGAGAAAGCATCTTGAACTCCTGGCCGCACTCCAAACAGACAATTTTATTTTTCTGGATAGATTTTTTCGGATCGATAACAGGATTGGCTTCTTCCGGCTCTGGTTCAATGCCTATGGATTCTGAATCCTGAAGGGCCTTAAGGGTTTGGAATGTATCGTTAAGCGCCGCCTTTATTTCTTCGGTGGTCATCTGTTTGCTACTGATTTGGGACTGAATGATTTCGGCGGTCATTTCAACGAGTGATTTACTCATCGTTTTCTCCTGAGTAGAAAAATTGAAAGGATGTATATACCCTGTTCCTGCTTTTGCAGCAATAATAGAGCATGAACCCGATCAATGCAAATTTTTTATGCTGTTGTAGTAAAAATAAAGAGTAAAAAAGGGGGCCGAATAGATCTGTTAATGAAAGAGCTGCGCGTTTGTGAAATCAGCAAGGGCGGAACCTATCGCAGAAAAATGATTCCTTTTTTTAGTCGGCTAACGGTGCGTATGTGCCAAGTTGTCCTGCCGAGGGTGTTGACAGGCCGTAGGAGAGGCATTACAGTTGCCGGTGTTTAACATTTCGGTCTTTTTTAACCTTAATATAGCAGAGTTGTGAGGTGATGTCATGCCGGTGTATGAGTACGAATGTAATGGATGCCAGAAAATCTTTGAAGTGCAGCAACGCATAGCCGACGCCCCTGTATCGGTGTGTCCGGAATGTGGCGGCAACGTGAGAAAGCTGATTTCCATGAGTTCTTTTCGATTGAAAGGCGGCGGCTGGTATACCGATGGGTACAGTGGTGGTGCGTGCGGAAAGGGTGACCAGGCGGGGAGTGCGCCCTGTGCGGATTCGACCGCCGCTCCGGCGTGTCCCGGGGCTGGCGGTTCATGCTGCCAATGTCCGGCGGCTACCTGACCGGTAGCGAATTGGATGCAAGAAACCCGGCCTTGAGCCGGGTTTCTTGTTTCCAACATCACTGTTAATGGGTGACGTCTCGAACCACCGCCGTCACGGTTTGGTGATAATAGCCATGGCATCTCCGTACGAGAAAAACCGGTAGCCGGTGGCAACAGCCTCCCGGTAGGCCTCGAGAATCCTGGCCCGGCCGGCCAGAGCGGACACCAGGAAAAGCAGCGACGATTTGGGCAGGTGAAAATTGGTGATCAGATTGTCCACAATCCGGAATCGATAACCGGGGTAGATAAACAGATCGCATTCACTGGTACCGGGCCGGATGCATCCTTGGGCATCGGCTGCAAACTCAAGGGTCCGGACCGTGGTGGTTCCCACCGCCCATATTCTTCCCCCCGCCTTTTTTACCCGTTGAATGGCCGCTGCGGTCTCCGGAGAAATCTCCACGGTTTCCTGATGAATGACATGCTCGCGGATATCTTCTGTCCGCACCGGCGCAAAGGTGCCGTAACCGACATGAAGGACGATACTGGCGATCTCCACCCCGGTGTTTCGTATTTTCTGCAACAGGTCATCGCTGAAATGGAGTCCGGCCGTCGGGGCCGCGACTGAGCCGGTTTGCTGCGCATACCGGGTTTGATAGCGGTGCAGGTCCTCGCTGGAACTGCCCTGAGGGCGGTTGATGTAGGGCGGTAGCGGCATCTGGCCGTGGGTCTCCAGCAGCATTTCCAGAGTTTGCCCTTGTTTCAGCTGATACTGCACCGTAACTTCCGCCTTGCCGTCCAGGCGGAGTTTGTCGACCCGGGCCCGGAGTTGTTCGCTGAAGTCCAGCAGGCTGCCGATTTTTGGTCGTTTTGAGCTTTTGATCAAGGCCGGAGCGGTGGCTTCCAACCAGGGCGATCCTGTGTCAATCGCAGGTAAACGGAGGGGGAAGGAGAGAAGGAAAAGTTCAACTTTGCCGCCGGTCTGTTTGCGGCCAAGCAGCCGGGCCGGAAACACTCTGGTGGTGTTGACCACCAGCAGATCAGTGGGGCGGAGATAGTCGATAATGTCGGTAAAGGTCCGATGTGTAGGGGATGTAGCTGCGGATTCGAGCACCAGCAGGCGGGAGCGGTCGCGCTGCGCCGCCGGGAACTGGGCGATCCGGTCGGCGGGCAGGTCGTAGTCGTAATCGTCCAAACGGTGAGAGTGATCGGTCATGGGAAACGGACGGCATGGAAGGTACAGGGTGATTTGCTTGCAAAGCTCGATAACCTACTTTACATTGCGCCAAAAGTCTTGGCTGAATTTGCTGTGAGTGGCGGGAAACCACTGTTTTGCTCGCCGATGGAATTTTTTTGTGCCCTTGTATTGGAAGGAATGCCATGTTTTTGGTGACCGCCGCAACCGATTTTGAAATGGAGGCCTTCCTCCGCTTCTGTAGTCCGAAGGCCTGCACCTCGCTGGTGACCGGTGTCGGACCAGTGGAAACAGCTGTCCGTTTGACCGCCTTCCTGGCTGAGACTTCCTTGCCACTGGCCGGGGTGGTCAATTTCGGGGTGGCTGGGGCCTATATCATGGATGGTCGGCATAACGCCGCCGTGCTCGATATCTGTCTGGCAGATCGTGAGATCCTGGGTGACCTAGGCGTCTGCTCCGATGAGGAGGTGTCGCGGTTGCACGGCGAGGGCTTTGAGATTGCGGATGCCTTCGAGCTCGATGCCGGCTTGTTGCACCAGGCGGAATCGTTGCTGGTCGCCTCCTCCATTCCGTACCGGCGGGGCGTCTTTGCCACGGTCAGTTGCGTCAGTGGCACCCGCAAGCGGGGAGCGATGCTGGCCCGTCTTCATCAGGCCCTGTGCGAAAATATGGAAGGCGCCGCCGCGGCCCGGGTGTGCCGGCACTTCGGTCTGCCCTTGCTTGAACTACGATGTATTTCCAATCTGGTGGAGGACCGTAACCTCCAAAACTGGCACCTGCGCAAGGCCTGCGCCCGTTGCGGCGAGGTGGCGGCACTGGTCGTCAAAGGACTGCGGCATGATTGAACCAAGAGCGTTGACCCTCGGTTTTTCCCCCTGTCCCAATGATACCTATATCTTCAATGCCCTGGTGCATGGCAGGGTCGCTCTGTCGCGGTGCAGCCTAGCCAGCGTACAACTGGAGGATGTAGAAACGCTCAACGATTGGGCCTTGCAGCAACATCTGGATATTACCAAGCTCTCGTTTCATGCCCTGGGCCATGTGCAGGATCACTATGCCCTGCTCCAGGCCGGGGCGGCTTTGGGGCGGGGATGCGGACCCCTGCTCATCACCGGCAACGGGAACAAGCCGGGCAAGATGGCGAATTGGACGATTGCCATCCCTGGAACCTACACCACGGCTGCCCTCTTGTTGCGCCTGTATCAGCCGGCCTGCCGCCAGCTCGTGGTCATGCGCTTTGACCGGATCATGGAGGCTGTTGCCAAAGGCGAGGTCGATGGCGGCGTGATCATCCATGAGAGCCGTTTTACCTACCGTGAGATGGGTTTGCACTGCATTCAGGACCTTGGTGAGTGGTGGGAGCAGACCACCGGTCTCCCTATTCCCTTGGGGTGTATTGCCGCGAAAAAGTCGTTGCCGGCCGATATCCGCGATGACATCGAGCAGGCTATCGTCGCCAGCATCCGCTGGGCGAAGACCCATCCCACCGAGGGTTGGGACTACATCCAGGCTCATGCCCAGGAGATGGACCCGCACGTCATGCAGAGCCATATCGGCCTGTATGTCAACGAATATTCCATGGAGTTGGGCGAGGAAGGACTGCATGCCGTGCGCGAATTATTGCGCCGGGGAGCGGCAGCCGGCCTTTTCGCCGCCGGATCAGAGCGGGCATGACCATCGAACATCGCCTAATGGCAGATCCGGTTTGGGGCTGCGTGCTTATTGGCGGCAAAAGTCGCCGCATGGGGTACCCGAAGCATCTGCTGGAAGAGGATGGATGCACCTGGATCGAGCGGACGGTTGCGATCCTCCGTCCCCGAGTTGAAGAGGTGGTCATTGCCGGATCAGGGCATCTGCCCCCATCTCTTGCCGGGGTGCTGCGGGTGGATGATGTATCGGATATCGGCGGTCCGCTGGCCGGCATTCTCGCGGCATTCCGACGCTATCCTGAGGTGTCCTGGCTGGTGGCAGCTTGCGATCAGCCGGATATGGAGGATGCAGCCCTGCAATGGTTGCTTGCGTGCCGCCGTCCCGGAGTGCTGGCGGTGATGCCCGATCTGGAGGCTGATGGCCGGATCGAGCCCTTGCTGGCCTATTACGACCGGATGTGCCGGTCGTACCTGGAGGAAATGGCGCTCGGCGGTCATCGTCGGATGAGCAGATTGGGGGAGGTCGAGGGCGTAATGACGCCCCAACCACCATTTTTGCTTCGTTCTTCCTGGCGCAACGTCAATACACCCCAGGAATTTGACCGGTTTCCGCCTGATGCAAAATTGGGGGCGAAAACTGGAAAAACCATGGAAGAGTAACACAAGGGCCGGAAAGACGAAGGTATGGAGCAGATTTTAGCAGGTATAATTGCACGGGACCCCGAGCAGCGGGAGTTCCATCAAGCGGTCCGGGAGTTTCTAGCCAGCATCCAGCCTGTGCTGGAGCAGCACCCGGAGTACCGGCGGTTGGCTCTTTTGGAGCGGCTGGTCGAACCAGAACGGATGATTCTCTTTCGCGTTCCCTGGATGGACGATCAGGGCGAGGTCCATGTCAACCGCGGCTACCGGGTTGAGATGAGTTCGGCCATCGGACCGTACAAGGGTGGGTTGCGCTTCCACCCCTCGGTCAACCTGTCGATCATCAAATTTCTTGCCTTTGAGCAGGTGTTCAAGAACAGTCTCACCACCCTGGCCCTGGGTGGTGGTAAAGGCGGCGCCGATTTTGATCCCAAGGGACATTCCGATGCCGAGGTCATGCGATTTTGCCAGGCTTTCATGGCGGAACTGTTCCGCCATATCGGCGAGGATACCGATGTGCCGGCTGGCGACGTCGGCACCGGGGCGCGGGAAATCGGCTATCTCTTTGGCATGTATAAGAAATTGCAAAATAAGTTCACCGGAGTGCTGACCGGCAAGGGGCTGGCCTGGGGCGGTAGCCTCATCCGCCCGGAGGCCACCGGGTATGGGGTGGTCTATTTTGCCTCTGAAATGCTCGCTCTCCACGGTAAGGCACCAGAAGGCAAGCGCTGGCTGGTCTCGGGAGCGGGCAATGTCGCCCAGTCCACGGTGGAAAAGATCCTGCACCTGGGGGGCACGGTGCTGACCATGTCCGATTCTTCCGGTCATATCTATGATGAGGAAGGGATCGACACGGCCAAGCTGGCGTATATCAAGGAATTGAAAAATGTCCGGCGCGGCCGCATCCGGGAGTATTGCGAGCGGTATCCGCAGGCTGTCTACATTCCGGCCGATTCTACTCTTGGCTGGAACCCGTTGTGGCGGCATCGCGCCGATTGTGCCGTTCCAGCGGCCACCCAGAACGAACTCAACGGCAAAGATGCCCTCCATCTGGTTGAGGGCGGGGTGCAATTGCTCTGCGAAGGCGCCAACATGCCCTCGACTCCCGAGGCCGTCGAGATCTTCCGGGAGCATAATATTCTCTTCGGACCGGCTAAGGCCGCCAATGCCGGAGGCGTGGCGGTGTCCGGCCTGGAGATGGCCCAGGACTCAATGCGCTTGCATTGGTCCCGTGAGGAAGTGGAAACTCGCCTGCGCGCGATCATGCGGACCATTCATCGCAGCTGCCTTGATGCCGCCTCGGTCTATGGCCGGCCCGGCGATTATCTTGCCGGGGCCAATATTGCCGGCTTCACCAAGGTGGCCAGTGCCATGCTCGATCAGGGGCTGGTGTAACGGCTGGGAGGTTTCGGGTGGCCGGAAGAGAGAATGCGGGAAGGCGTGATATCCCCGGTGGCCTGGCCGGGAATATGGAACGGTTTTTTATCCATGCGGCGGCCGAATGCCCCTATGGGATGGCGCCGAATGCCGTGTATCACCAGGCGGTATTTGGCCGGCTCGATGACGAGACCATGGGCGATTTTCTTGCGCTTGGCTATCGGCGCAACGGCAATTGTATTTATAACATGCGCTGCCCAGGATGCGCCCTGTGTGTGCCGATCCGGTTGCAGCCCGAGCGGTTCCGCCCGAATCGGAATCAACGCCGGGTCTGGAAAAAAAACCAGGATGTGGCAGTCGAGATTGCGCCGTTGACCATGTCCCGAGAAAACCTGTCCCTGCTGCAGCGGTTTCTCTCCACCCGTTTTCCAGCCGGCCGCAGCAGCGCCGAGAGCTATTATTCGGGTTTTTTCATCACCAGCATCAGCCGCTGTTTTGAAATCCGGTACCGGGTGGGAGAGCAACTGCTCGGCGTGGCGATTGTTGACGGGGCTCCGTCCTGGATGAATGCCGTCTATTTTTTCTTTGACCCGGACCAGGGCTGGCGCAGTCCCGGCACGCTGAATATTCTCACCCTCAATCATCTCTGCAAGACGCACGAGATCGGGTTGCTCTACCTTGGTTACTGGATCGACGGCCATGCCGGCATGAGTTACAAGAGCGCCTTTCGTCCCCACGAACTGCTGCTTGACGGCGTCTGGCGAGAACAGGGTTGAGCCGGGAGGGAGTATTTGTGCTGCCTCCGGCCAACCCTTGGCGCTCGCGTCATTTGGGGAAATTTTTGGTGGGCCTGGTCTAGTTTTTCTCCTTCCAGTCCGGCCGCAGGTGCAATTCGGTCAGCTGCTTCCGCGATACCGGGGCAGGGGCATCGGTGAGCGGGCAGGTTGCTTTTTGGGTTTTGGGGAAGGCGATCACGTCCCGGATCGACGACGAGCCGGTGAGCAGCATCATCAACCGGTCCACGCCAAAAGCGATACCGCCGTGGGGCGGGGCGCCAAGCTCAAGGGCGCGCAGGAGGAAGCCGAATTTTTCCTCGGCCTCCTCGGCTTCGATGCCCAGAGCCTGGAACACGGTTTTCTGCATGGCCGGGCTGTGGATGCGGATGGAACCGCCTCCGATTTCGCTGCCGTTGAGCACCAGATCGTAGGCCCGGCTTTTGACCGCACCGGGGTTGGTCGCCAACAGTGGTAGGTCGTCTTCGTTAGGCGCGGTAAAGGGATGGTGCACGGCACTATAGCGTTTTTCCTCCTCGTCATACTCGAGCAGTGGAAAATCGGTGACCCAGAGGAAGTTAAACTCGCCTTCCTGGGTCAGCATAAGCCGCCGGGCCAGCTCGAGGCGCAGCTCGGAGAGGACTTGATGCACGGTTTTGGTGGTGTCCGCGCCGAACAGAATGAGGTCACCGGGTTGGGCGTCGAGGGCTTGGCCCATGGCCGCAATCTCGGCCTCGGTGAAGAATTTGGTGATCGGCGACTGCCATTCCTCGTCCTTGATCTTGATCCAGGCCATGCCACGCGCCCCGAAACGACCGGCGTATTCAGTCAGGTCGTCGAGATCCTTGCGGGAAAAGCCGCCGCAGCCCTTGGCATTGATCGCCTTGACTACCCCGCCTTTTTCAATAACCGAGTTGAAGACCTTGAAACCACAGTTCCGGACGATGCCGGTCAGGTCAACCAGCTCCAGGCCAAAGCGGGTGTCCGGCCGATCGGTGCCGAAGCGGCGCATGGCCTCGTCGTAGGTCATCTGCGCAAATGGAGGCTGCAGGTCGATATCCCGGGTGGCTTTGAACAGGCTTTTGATCATTCCCTCGACAATGGTAATGATCTCCTCCTCGGTGACGAAGCTCAGTTCCATATCGATCTGGGTGAACTCAGGCTGGCGGTCGGCACGAAGGTCTTCGTCGCGGAAGCACTTGACGATCTGGTAGTAGCGGTCCATGCCGGATACCATCAGCAACTGCTTGAACAGCTGCGGTGACTGGGGCAGGGCATAGAATTTGCCAGCGCTGACCCGGCTCGGCACCAGATAATCCCGGGCTCCTTCCGGAGTGGAACGGGTAAGCATCGGCGTCTCAATCTCAAGGAAGTTGTGGTCATTGAGATAGGAACGAACGGTTTGCAGGGCCTGATGCCGGAGGATGAGGTTCTTGGCAATCTCCGGGCGGCGCAGATCGAGATAGCGGTATTGCAGGCGCAGGTTGTCGGAGATTTCGATCTCCTCGTCCAGCGGAAAAGGCGGGGTTTCGCTGGTGTTGAGGATGCGGAGCTCGTCAACGAGAATCTCGATGGAGCCGGTGTGCAGCTTGGGATTTTCCATGGAGGCAGGACGTTTGACAACCCTGCCACGGACAGCGATGACCCATTCGCTGCGCAACTGGTGCGCCTTGGCGTGTACGGTCTCGTTGATCTCGGGATTGAAAACCACCTGGGTGATACCCCAACGGTCACGCAGGTCAATAAAAATGACCCCGCCATGATCGCGGCGACGGAGCACCCAGCCCATGAGGGTGATTTCCTGGTCAAGGAAGGCGAGGCCTAGATCGTTACAGGTGTGTGTGCGCCGCAGCGCTCCCATTGATTCCATGTTGGTTCTCCATATAAAGGGGCGGGGCAGCCGCCTGTGGGCTGGCCCGAAAAATACTGTACCGGTGTGGGATGGTGGTTGTAATATTTTGGCGACTCCGGGCCAATCAAGGGGTTGCGGGGAGCAGCGTATCCATCAGGCGCCGCCCCTGTTCCTCGGGCGAACCTGTCAGGGCAAAGGGCTGTTGTTCCTGAGTGGCCATGTTTCTGAGGATTCCTTCGCCCCGCGCCCATTCATCCTCGCCGATAATCAGGGTGTAGCGGGCATTGACCCGGCCTGCCTGTTTGAGTTGGGCCTTGAGGCTGCGGCCGCTGTAATCAAGAGCCACCTTGACTCCCTGTTTGCGCAGGGTGTGGGCCAATAGACTGCAAGGGGCAAGCGTATTAGTACCCAGGGCTGCCAGGCAAACATCCATGGCGTTTTGGGAGCACTTGCCTGCATCCTGCTGTTCCATCAAAAGCGCAATGCGCTCCAGGCCCATGGCAAAACCGATACCGGAAAGCGGTGGGCCGCCCAGTTGCTCGATGAGTCCGTCGTAGCGGCCTCCCGCACCCACGGCCGCCTGGGCGCCGAGATCGGTGGTGAGAAATTCAAAGGTGGTGCGGGTGTAATAATCAAGGCCGCGGACCATGAACCGGTTGAGGTGGAAAGGAATGCCCAAGGTTTCCAAGGCCTCTCGGACTTCGCGAAAATGGCGGTCGCACTCGGGACAGAGGGCATCAAGCAGGCTTGGCGCCTCTTGGACCAAGGCCCGGCAGGCCGGTTTTTTGCAATCAAGAACCCGCAAGGGGTTGGTGTGCGTGCGCCGCTTGCAGTCCTCGCAGAACCCATCGGATTTTTGTGCAAGGAAGGTGATCAGGCGGTTTTTGAATGGTGGGCGGCAGACCGGGCAGCCCAGGGAGTTGAGTTCCAGGTTGACCCGCAGGCCCAACTCATCGAGCAGCATCTGTCCCATGGCGATCAATTCAGCGTCGATGCGTGGCTCCACCGCGCCGATGATCTCCGCATCCAATTGATGAAATTGCCGCAGGCGACCCTTTTGCGGCCGTTCATGACGGAACATGGGACCGATGGTGTACAGCCGTTGCACCGGTTGCTGCACGTGGAGCCCATGTTCGATAAAGGCGCGCATGATCGAGGCTGTGGCCTCCGGACGCATGGTGATGCCTTTGTCCGCGAAAGTGTACATTTCTTTTTCCACGACATCGGTGGCCTCGCCAATGGAACGGACAAAAAGCTCGGTCTTTTCCAGAATCGGCATGCGGATTTCCTGCAAGCCGAACCGCTCGAAAATATCCCGTGCCCGCTGCTCGATATGCTGCCACCGGCCAACGCTGTCGGGCAGGATGTCTTTAAAGCCATTAATAGCCTGAATCTTCAAGATAAACTCCGCTAATATCCGTGGGTGGCATCAAGTAATGTCCGATTATGTGGTCGATGCCGCTAAAAAGCATAAAATCTAATCGAAAAACGGGTGAAAAGTCAAGCCGATGTGGCTTCGTTGTGGTAGAATACTTTTTAACTCCTTTTTTATGCAATCTCGGTGGTGCAAGAGGGTCTCGGTGCTTGACAAACGGACGGGCGCCCGGCATTCTTTCCGCATTTTAATGCGGGCATCCACCGGGAATAAGGAATCTTTTTGACTTTTTTCCAGAGAGCAATAACTGACCAAGAGGCTTGAATGAAACTGCCAGAACTTAAAATAGGCTCGTTCATCGCAAAAATTCCGATCATCCAGGGCGGCATGTCCATCCGGGTGTCGACCTCCGCCCTTGCAATACCGGTCGCTGAATGCGGCGGCATTGGCACCATCGGCGGTTCCGGAATCCCGGTGCCCGAGTTGCAGGAAGATATCCGCAAGGCGAAGAATGCCACGAAAGGGATAATCGCCGTCAATATCATGTACGCGATGAAAGACTTTTATGAACTGGTGATAGCTTCCATCGAGGCGGGCGCCGACATGATTATTACCGGGGCCGGTTTTTCCCGCGATATTTTTAAAATCGGCAAACAGCATAATGTCCCCATCGTCTCGATCGTTTCGTCACCGGGCCTGGCGACCATGGCGGAAAAACTGGGTGCCGCCGCAGTGATTGTCGAGGCGGCCGAGGCTGGCGGGCACTTGGGAACCCAGGTGCCGTTGCGCGAACTCTTTCCCACCGTTCGCAAGGTGGTTTCAAAAATCCCCCTGATCGCTGCCGGTGGTATTACAAACGGTATCGAAATGGCTGAAATGATGGATAAATACGGGGCAGACGGCGTTCAGATTGCCTCTCGGTTCGTCCTCAGCAAGGAATGCTCCGTGTCGCAGGCCTTCAAAGAGACTTTTCTCAAGGCCAGGGAGGAGGACATCGTTCTTGTCTCGTCGCCAGTCGGCATGCCGGGGCGAGCGGTTAAAACGCCTTTTATTGAAAAGATGTTGAAGGGAGAGGATATCTCAGCTGGCAAATGCCTGTTTAAATGCCTGAAAAAATGCAATCACAAGTATTGTATTAGTGAGCGGTTGATGGCAGCCTTCAATGGCGACGTGGAAAACGGGTTGGTTTTTTCCGGGGCCAATACCTTTAAAATGAAAGAGATTCTATCGGTGCAGGAGATCTTTGATAGCTTCGTCAAGGCGGCGGAGTCGGTGTACAAGGAGAAACTCGCCGTCTATTGATTCCTTTTTAGCTGACGTTACCGTGAGGCGCTATGGCTCCTTTTTATCGCAGGTTGTATGACAGTTGAACGGCAGGAACAGGCACCGGGTCAGGAGGGATTTGGGGTCATGACGGCCACGGTGATCCACGAGTCGGAACATCCCATACGCGAACAGCAGCTCGACCGGGAGGCGCTTAAAGTTTTATATCGCCTACGTGACGCCGGGTTCAAGGGCTATCTGGTAGGCGGCGGGGTGCGTGATTTGTATCTGGGGCGCGAGCCCAAAGATTTTGACATTTCCACCGATGCCCGACCCGGCCAAGTGCGGCAGCTTTTTCGCAATAGCCGAACTATTGGCCGCCGTTTTCGTCTGGTGCAGGTTTTTTTCCGGGGCAACAAGATCATCGAGGTCTCAACCTTGCGCTCGCGCAGTGAGTTCGACATCAATGGCGAGGAGCAGGTGTTGCCGTCGAACAACACCTTCGGGACCTTGGAGGAAGACGCTTTTCGTCGTGATCTTACGATTAATGCCCTGTTTTACGAGATCGAGCAGCATACCATTATCGACTACACCGGCGGAGTACAGGATCTTGACCGGGGTATCATCCGCATGGTCGGTGAGCCGGACCGCCGTTTCACCAGGGATCCAGTCCGCATGTTGCGGGTTGTCCGCCATGCGGCCCGTACCGGCTTCGCCATCGAGGCTGAAACCGCCGCCGCCCTGCGGCGGCACCGGGAGGAGTTACGGCTTTGCCCGCCCTCACGGATTCGTGATGAGGTGCTCAAGGATCTCCAGTCCGGAGCGAGCCGGCCCTGGGCCGAACTCTGTATGACTTCGGGCCTCTGGCCGGCGCTTTTTCCCTTCTATGATGCATGTATGCAGGGCGTGCAAGGCGAGAAAATACAACAGGAATTGTTGAATATCTTTGCTGTGTTGGATCGGCTTCATGCCCGCCGGGAGGATGCGGAACCAGTAAAAGTTCCCGAACCCCTTCTTTTTGCCGCCCTTCTCCTGCCTTGGGCTTGCCAGCGGTTTAACCTGCCGGAAGTCAATGTGCGGGGACAGGGCTTTCACCGTTTGTCCTGCGCAATCCGGGAGGATGTCGATCTTGCTTTTGGAGAGCCGTTCAATGTGCAGCGGATGGCCAAGGAATCGTTGACGACGTTGCTGATCAACCTTTCCACCTTTCATCATGCCCGGAGTCAAGGCAGCGATCCCAAATGGCTGAAAAAGAAAAGCTATTATCGTGATTGCTCCCGTTTTTTTGATATTTATCTGGAGTCACAGGGCATCGAGGCGGTCAAGGCTGAGCGCTTTGTGGTTGAGCATAAAGAGGCCGAAGAGACTGAGACTGTCGAGGTAGTGGCCCCGGTTCTGGAAAATGGTGGCCGGGAATCGAAGGCCAGGGGGCGGGGCGGTGTGAATCCGGCGTTCAGCAACGCCAAGACCGGAGTCTTCGGTCTTCGTCGTCCCCACGATTAAAGGCCGGGAGGCAGGTGTTTGCGCTTTTTACTCTACAATATCCGCTATGCCACCGGCAATGGCAGCCGCTTTCATTTTCCTTTTCCCTATGCCGGATATCTGCGGCGCTCTCGGAGTACTTTCGACAAAATTCTGGAGTTTATAAAACTGGTGCAGCCGGATGTGATGGGCCTGGTCGAGGTCGATGGTGGCTCCTTTCGTACCCGGCGGGAGTGCCAGGCCGAGATGATCGCCGAGCAACTGGGCTATTATCATGTCATTGAAACCAAATACGGGGCTGCTTCGATGGCGCAGAGGCTGCCCCTGCTCAAAACCCAGGGCAACGCCGTGCTCACCCGGATGCCGATCATCAGCCACCGCTTTCATTATTTCGACGAAGGGGTCAAACGACTGGTGATCCAGGTCTGCACCGAACACCTGACGATCTTTCTGGTGCATCTATCCCTCACCTACCGCAACCGGCAGTATCAGCTTGAACGGCTGTACAAGTTGATCCGGGATGTCGACCGGCCGATGATCCTGGCCGGGGATTTCAATGTCCTCTGGGGCATGCGGGAACTGGGGTTGTTTCTCGGTGCCACCGGTCTGGTGAGCGCTAATCCTGAAAAAAAGCCGTCTCATCCGAGTCGTGCCCCAAAGCGGGAGCTTGATTTCATCCTGCACAGCCCGGAACTGAAGGTGGTGCAGTTCCAGATTCCTCCAGTGACCTACTCCGACCACGCTCCCCTGATCTGCGATTTTACCTTCTGAGCAAACAGCTTTACTTCATTCCATGCCCCGCTGATTCAGATGCGGCTGGAAGTCCGACGATAGAGCCGTTTCTTCCCGTTACCCCATTGCTTGTTTTACTTGCCCGGCGATAGGAAAAAAATTGCGGATGGCAGCAGGTGCAGATGGCGGCCATATCTATATGTGCGGGCAATACTCCTGCATCGAGCAACTGCCGGCGGCTGATGGCCCAGAAATCAAAGTAATGCGGCCGGACCTGATAGGCGTGCATCCAGGCTGGCAGCTCCTTGCGATAATGGATGAATTCGGCGCAGCATGGGCCAAGGGATGGGCTGATAGCCGCCAGCAAGCTGTCCGGGGGCACGGCATACTTTTCTTGCAGGCATTGAATGGTCTTGCCGATAATACCGGCCACGCTGCCCCGCCAGCCGCAATGGATGGAGGCGACCACTCCTGATTGTGGCGCCGATAGAAGAATGGCCTGGCAGTCGGCCTGCTGAATCAGCAGGCCAGTTCCTGGCAAGGTCGAAATTAGGGCGTCATAACCTTTCAGCTCAACCCTCGCATGTTCCTCCTCCACCAGAAGAATTCGATCGGAATGCACCTGATTGACGGACACTAAGTGCCGCAACCCAAGGGCTGCCAGGGCGCGGTTCCGGTTCGTCTGCACCAGATCTGGTAGATCGCCTACATGATAGCTGAGGTTGAGGGAGGCGAATAACTCGTTGCTCACACCGCCCGCATTGGAGAACATGCCATGGGGAACGGGCAGCAGGTGACTGGTGTGATAGGGAGGTGATATGTCTTTAAGTTGCATGGTTGCCGTAAAATGAAAAAAGGGAAAGCCCTTGCGGCTTTCCCTTGATTGAAATGTTGGTGTGCTAGGGCAGGTTAGAAATACGCTTCAAAGGTCAGATACACCTGATTGGCGCTTTCAACCGGATTTTGCCCCAGGGCTTGCAATTCTGCCTTGTCGTCATCCAAATCGTACGGCTTCATATTCCAATCGAAGCCGCCGGAATAATTGTAGTCGTAGAACTGCCAGCCCAGGCGGATAAAGGTTTTGGCATATTTCGAGATTGCCTCCCCGGTGGGCAGGTCATAAATCATGTACAATTCGTAGGCATTGCCGCGGGTGGCCAGTTTCGACATGTAGAGGTCGTCATGACCTGGGGTAAAAGCGATCCAGTATTGCGAACCGTAATTGTATTCGGCGCCGAGCTTGAGGCCAACTTTGTCAATGTCATAGCGGATGCCGGCATAGACCGAGTAGCCGTTTTCGGAATCGGTGTTGTTTGGTGTGGGACTGGTGTAGTCATTAAACATCCCGTTCTCATTGGGATCTGTCCGGCTCCAGCCACCGGCGATAAAGTAGTTCAGGTTGTTAATTTTGTCCATGTAGACGCCGCTGGTGTGATAGACGTTGCCCAGATTGACTTGAGGACCATATCCACCTGAACTCTGCGGGAGACCAGCGCCGTAGCTGACAAAATCACTGCTAAATGCTGGATAGTTAAAGAGGTTGAAGGCCTCAAAGGTTTGGACGTTAAGAAAACGTGGACCTTTCTTGAAGACATCCCAGCTGAAGCCGGCAAAATCGGTGTCGTCAATTTTTGGGCCCAAATCGTCTTCCAGTCCATTTTCGAAGCCACGACCATAGCAGAAGCGGATGCGACCATCTCCCAGGGCATCGTTGCCCCAGTTATAGGCATAGCCAAGGGAAAGGCCATCAAAGGGGTAATCCATATACGCTGGCGGTGTGGCCATCCGGGTGTTGGTACCCATGCGGAGATCCGCGGGCGGGCCGTCGGTGGTGGGACGGCGGCCAATGGAGAACCACACTGGCGCGCCACCAATATTGTTCCAGTTGACAAAGGCGCGGTCGACATACAGGGCGCTGTCATCAGGGGTCCGGGTAGTGTTGCCATCAAAGATCGGAAAGTCATTGCCCAGGCCGTCTGGTGTTGATTGCATACCCCATGCTTTATACATGGCCAGCCGTCCCTTAAATTCCAGATCCTCGGTCGCCTTGACCCGCATGTTGAGGCGAAGGCGGTTGGTCATGATGGTGTCGTTCTCCTCGTCACCGCCAGCCGTCCCGACAAAGCTTTGAGTCGCAGGGTTAAACCTAATAGGCGTGCCTGCTGCAAACACATTACTTGCACTGTAATAATCCCCTCGTGCCCGGAAATCGCCATCAAATTGGAAACGGGAGGCGAGATCCCATTTCTCGGATTTTTCTTCGAGCTGGGTGTCCATGTCATCGACTTTACTGCTGTACTCGGTCACGGTCTCGTTCTGTTTGGCCATCTGGGCCTTGAGTTCATTGAGCTGACGCGACAATTCGTCGATTTTGCGTTCCAGGTCCGCTGAGCTTTTACCACCGGCGGCATGCGCAAATGTGGGCAATGCAATGAGTCCGACAAAGGCCAGCACGGAAAATTTCTTGACCATTCTTCTCCCTCCCTCTCGGTTGATTCCCCAGCTTTGCCACGGTGTGATCTTGCTGGTTGATGTTCGGCTCTTTCGTGTGGGCCGACGACAATAGGTAAGATTCCTGATTGGGCGAACAGTATCTTGACTGTCGCCTAATGTCAATTGAACAGAACGGGAAAGTAAAAAAAATGATACCGGCAAAGAAGAGGGGAGAAAAATGAAAAACAGCCGGGCAACTTGCTGCCGCCCGGCTGTGTGTTATCGGAAAGGAGAATTAGAGGTAAGTGAATATGGTGGTGTTGTTTTCCCGGTTGATTTCCACCTTGCCGCCCTTGGTCAGGTTGCCGAACAAGATTTCTTCGGTGAGGACATCGCCGATCTCTTTCATGATCAGACGCCGCAGCGGCCGGGCGCCAAAGGCAGGTTCATAGCCTTCCTTGGCCAGCCAGGAACGGGCTGCCGGGCTCAGGGTAATGGTCACCTTCTTGCTGGCTAGTTGTTGTTGCAGCTCCTGAACCATCTTGTCTACCACCTTCTCCACGGTTTCGAGTTCCAGCGCCGAGAAGGTGATGATGGCGTCCAGCCGGTTACGGAATTCCGGGGAGAAGAGATTCTTCAGGACCTTCTGTTCCTTGCCCTTGGAGTCGCCAAGGAAACCAATGGCCCGTTCACTCATTTCACGGGCGCCGGCATTGGTGGTCATGATCAGAATGACATTGCGGAAATCGGCGCGGCGTCCGGCATTGTCGGTCAGGGTGGAATGGTCCATCACCTGAAGAAGAATGGAAAAGACATCCGGATGCGCTTTTTCGATTTCATCAAGCAGCAAAACGGTATAGGGGTGCTTGCGGATGGCGTCGGTCAACAGGCCGCCTTGATCAAAGCCGATATAGCCGGGAGGCGCACCGATCAGGCGGGCTACCGCATGTTTCTCCATGTATTCGCTCATGTCGAAGCGTTCGAAATTGACGGCAAGGGACGCCGCCAACTGGCGGGCCACTTCCGTTTTGCCAACGCCGGTGGGACCGGCAAAAAGGAAGGAGCCGGTCGGGGCTTGCGGGTTGCCCAGCCCGGCCCGCGAACGTTTGACCGCCTTCACTAGGGCGTCGATGGCCTCGTCCTGACCGAAGATGACCGCTTTCAGCTTGTCCTCTAGGTGCAGGAGTGCGCTGGTATCGCTACCGGCTTTGCTGTTGACCGGTACCCGGGCAATTTTCGCGACAATCTGCTCGACATCGCGGACCCCGACCGTGCGTCCGGTCTTACCGTTCAAGCGGAAATAGGCGCCAACCTCGTCCATCACATCGATGGCCTTGTCCGGCAGGAAACGATCGTTGATGTAGCGATGCGCCAGCTCCGCCGCCGCCTCGACCGCGTTTTTGGCATAGCGGATCTGGTGATGTTCCTCGTAGCGGGATTGGAGGCCGCGCAGGATTTTGCAGGTATCGTCCACCGAGGGTTCGTCGATGTCGATCTTCTGGAAGCGACGCGACAAGGCCCGGTCCTTTTCGATATGATTTTTGTATTCCTCGTAGGTGGTGGAGCCGATGCAGCGGATAGTGCCAGCTTGCAACGCGGGTTTGAGCAGGTTGGAAGCATCCATGGAGCCGCCGCTAGTGGCGCCAGCACCGATGATAGTGTGCATTTCATCGATGAACAAGATTGCCTTTTCTTTCTTTTCGATGGCGGCGACCACCTCTTTCAGCCGCTTCTCAAAATCGCCCCGGTACTTGGTGCCCGCCACCAGGGTGCCGAGGTCAAGCATGTAGATCTCGGCGTCCTGCAACAGGTCGGGGATCAGTTTTTTCGGGTCAGGATAGAGTTCCTGCCGGGCCACACTGTCTTCATGGATTCTGAGCGCCAGTCCCTCGGCCATGGCCGTCTTGCCGACCCCTGGCTCACCGACGAGCAACGGGTTGTTCTTTTTGCGCCGGCAGAGCACCTGCATCATCCGATACAGTTCACGGTCCCGGCCGATCAAGGGGTCGATGCTGCCCTCGGCGGCCCGTTTGGCAAAATTGACGGTGAATTCGTCCAGGGCATCGATTGGTTTTTCCTGTTTTTTCCTGGAGGGTTGCTGCTGTCCTGGAGGCGGCTGTCTGAGCGGCTCGCTTTGCAGATACTCAGGCAGACTGTGGGAGATATACTCGACGACCTCGAGCCGGCCAACCCCCTCGCTGCCGAGGAAATAGACGGCGTGCGAGTCGGGCTCGGTGAAAATGGAAACGAGGACATCGCCGGTGTCGACCTGTTTTTTGCCGCAACTCTGGACATGGCTGACCGCCCGTTGCAGAACCCGATTGAACGCGACGGTCTGCGCCGGCTCGCTGTCAATGGTTTTCATGACGGGCATCCCGGTTTCAAAAAAACGCTCCAGGCGCTCTTTGAGGGTGTCGTTATTCCCGCCGCACTTGTCGATGATATGACGGGCCAGATCATCATGCAGTAACCCGTAGAGCATGTGCTCAACAGTAACGTATTCATGGCGGTGGCTTTTTGCTTCTTTGATCGCCTTGATCAAGGCGAGTTCCAACTCTTTACTCAACATAATTTTGTTCCTCGATAGGAAGACATCTTTCGTTTGTTACTCCGGATTGAACGATGTCTGAAAGGTCATGCCATGTTCAACTGTCTTTTTCCAGGGAGCATCTCAGTGGAAACTGATTTTTTTTTGCTATACGGTGGACAAGCTCCACCTTGGTTTCACCGATTTCACGGGTGTACACTCCGGCTATCCCCACTCCCTGATGATGCACATTAAGCATGATCCGGGTGGCTTCATCGGTATCCTTGTGAAAAACCGTTTGCAGGATCATGATGACAAAATCCATGGTGGTGTAATCGTCATTATGCAGCAACACCTTGTACAGAGGCGGTTCCTGCAGGGCTTCCCGGTCCGTGGTTTCAATTTTTTCCTGAATGAATGAATCTTCTTTCGCCATGCCTCAACTCAACCAGGGCCGATGGTCCGCGCCAGAACCCCTTGTCTCTCCCTGATGCCCGTCACTCCTCAATGGGGGACAAAAGCATCGGGCCATGATTACCGTCGCGGATGCCAGCTGATAAAACGATAATTCATATTGTTATTTTAATGCCCGCTTTTGTTTTTGCAAGGCCGGTTGGCGGGCTCTTCGCTCTTTTGCAGGCTAGCGGGTAAGCAGGGACAGGATCAGATGCTGCAGGATGGTGGCCGCCGCAACCGGCGAACCCTTGAGCCGTAACTCCGCCCGGAGTACGTGTTGCAGCCATGCGGTAAGCATTGGCAGCGGAAAGCCAGCCGCGGTTTTAAACTGCATGTACAGGGCATAGGGATGGCCACCCAGTTCTTTTTTCCACTGTTCCCGTTCCTTGAGACGGGGCAGGCAGGTCTGCTGAAAGGCGGCGGCGCTCATGGCTGGTTGATAGCACACTTCGGGTTGTTCCAGCAGGGAACGGCAGAGCAGGAGCCCCCGGACAAAATTGCGCAGGGTGGCCACCACGGCCAGAGGATGAATGCCGTTTTCCTGAAGCCGGTCGGCGATAACCAGGGATTGTTCCAGGTCTCGCCGGGAGAGGGCGGCTGTGAGTTCAAACAGGGCCTCCTGGCGGGTCCGGCCGACGAGAAGATCGAGATCGTCACGGCTGATCTGGCGGCGCTCGCCAATGTAGGCCATAACCTTGCGCAGTTCCATAACCACGGCCACGGGGTGGAATCCGACCCGCTCAAAAAGTAGGTCGGACAAAGCCGGGGCCATGGTTTTGCCCTCTTCGGCAAGGGTCCGCAGGGCCAGGTCCTGGAGAACGGTCTTCTGCTCTTTCTGCGCCTTGGTCCCTGATCCGCTCTCGACACTGAGGTCAACCACTGACTGCTCATCCTTGAGTAGTTTGAACAATTTTTTCCGTTTGTCGACCTCGTCGGCCAGCAGCATGAGAAAATTATTCGGCGGAATACCGGCAGCGAGGATGGCTGCCAGCAGCTCTCCCGGGTCCGAGGGGGAGGCGGAAGAGGGACTATTCGTTTTTCCGGAATCCAGATAGGTGCGGGTCCAGCTCAGGTCGCCATCAGGCCGGGCGAAGCCGAAGCACTGCTGCCACTCGGCACTGGAGAGGGCCGCAAGGTCGTTGTCCGGGGCGCGCGGGTCGAGGCCACCACTTGCCAATAGATCCCGGAGGGCGCGGCCAGCCTGGTCCGGTTTGGCCCCGGCATGGGCCTTGAGCGCCCTTTCCCAGATAGTTCTCGCGACCTGCCGGGAGAGAAAGAGCCGGGTGTCGGTCACCCTGAAGATCTGACGGCCGGGCAAAATACTGAAGCTGCGAAGTTTGGAGAAGGTGGCGGTGCTGTCTTCCTGGTCACCGTCAATGGGGTGCACCGCACCGCCCGCTCCCTGAAGCAGCACCCGTTCCAGTTCTTCCGCCGCATTGTGGCAGAGATAACGCTCGCCGAACAGCAGAAAAACCCGTGAGGGATGCTCTGCCGCTTGAGCCATCAGCGCGGGCAAATTCTCACGGGTGTAGAGCGACATGGCTATCTCAGCCCTGGGGGCGCTCGAATCGGCTCCTAGTCGCTGTGCCCGAGGCTTGCTGGGTTTCGTCCAGAATCTTGTGCAAAATGGCGGTCAGGGAGCCGGGGAGAAGGTAGTCTTGCCCCCTTTCACCCTGGAAGATGGAGGACGATTGCTGGGCTACGCCTTTCCAGGAAAGGGTGGACGGGTTACTCGCAATGATCTCGAAGAACATTTTGTTATAGGGATCATTGATCAAGGCCAGACCCGTACCGATGGTTGCGAGGATATCCACCGAGCTGGCGAACAGCCGGGTCAAGTTGGTGTAGACCTTGACTCCCCCGCAGGAGCCGAGGCTGAGGAAGCGTTGTTTACCGCGGAGATCGGCTTCAGTCACCCGGTTTTCCTCGATCAGTTTGGTCAGCGGATCGATAATCTGCTCTGAACGCCAGTAGCTGTGGCCGCGTTGGGCCAGCATCTCATCCTTGGAGTGGATGAAACGGTTGAGCATCTCCATCTGGTTTTCCATATCGGAATAGACAAACTGGGTGTGGACGATGGTGACGTTACCCACTTTCTTGACAAAGGCCACGGCAAAGTGGCGAGTGCGCATGGATTCGAACAAGGATGCCAGTCCGGCGCCCTGCGGCAAGGCAGGGGGCGTCGAGCCCACTGAGTACTGCGGCGAGGGCACTAGCTGGTAGCCGCTGTTAAGCAGTAGGTTGGCATTGGAGATGAACGACTGCCGGCCGTCGTCGTCGGGGTGGAACATGGAGACCGAGCCAAGGCGGCCATCCTGTTTCCATTCGTTGAACGGAGTGATCTGATAGCGGTCGAGATTGACCGCGCCGTGGCGGACGATCAGGCGGCTGATGAGGGTGCGGTCCGCCGGGCCGAGCAATTCCGGATAGGTTTGGAGGTAATACTGAAGAATAACGGTGACCAGTTTGGAAAAGGCGGCATTTTCAGCGTCGCTGTTCTGGGCCATCAGGCCGATCAGATGCGAGCGGGCTTCGGGCGTGAGTACCTTGAGAAGATGGCTGAGGGTCGCGGAAAAGAGCAGAATTGAATCTTCATTCTGGAACGCTGAAGAGGCCACCAGGCTGAGAATCTCCTTTTGTTTACCGGCGTCGGACGGGAAAAAGGCGGTCAGTTTACCTTTCTGGGCACAACTGGAAATGAAATCCGAGACCAGACGATTCCCCGGATCGATCGATTTGAGGAAAGCGAGCAGGTCGCCCTGGTTTCTGCTGTTGATTCTGGCCTGGAACACCGGCACCAGGATCTCACGGAAGGAAGAATCATACAGCTCGCTCCCTTGAGCCATGACAGCATAGGCGTTGGCCACGGTGAGGTCGCGGGCGGTCTGCATTCTGGCGGCCGAGGTGGCCTGCTTGAGCATACCGATGGCCTGTCCCCTGCCAGCGCTGGCAAAGCCGCTGAAACGTTCCCTCACCGACGAAGGCAGTTCATTGAATTTGGCCTGGAGCTGCTGCATCGAATAACTATTGAGTGCGGCCTCGGAAATTTCGTAGCCGTTTGCATCCGTCACTGCATGGAAGTTGTTTATTTTCCATATTATTTCTGTGCCGCCCTCATACAGGCCCTGGAGGAGGACCGTTTTTTGGTGGCTATCGAGCTTGTCGTACTGCGTTTCCTGGACATTGGTGGGCAGGGCGAAATAGCTGACCAGCCAGTTCCAGGCATCCCGTGGGGTGAGCGATTTGTCGGTGAACAGGCAGCGGGCGTTCCAGGCGTCATCCTGGTAGAGTTTCTGGAGCAGTTCCAGGCCGTCAAACATGGTTTCCGGATCCATGCCAGGAACCTTGGCATAGGTTTCCGCCGCCTTGGCCTGGTTGTTTCTGAGCCGCATCAGGGCAGGCATGCCTTTCTGGGCCAGATCGACCCGCATACCCTTGACGGCGAAGAAAGCCTGGGCTGCCCGATTGTTGTAGTCATCCATATTGTTGAACATCGAAATCATGCTCATGGCCACGTTGGCGGTTACGCCCTCCATCCCGACGTATTTGCGGAACGAGCGGCCCGCCTCGAAGCCCAGGTTTTTGACCGTGGCCAGGCTGGCCATGCCGATTTTGATGTCGACCGTATCGAGACCGGCCAAAGCCTCAAAAGTTTGGACCTGCTCAAAGGTGAAACGCTCCCGGCCGAGGAGATCGATCGCCTGCCTGGCATGCTCGAAGGTGACCCCGGGCAGGGCGCAAATCTTGCGGAAGATACGCTGGGCGTTATAGTTCATCCTGGGAATGGCAGCTCTGCCGTAGTCAATCTGCTGGCTGGTCAAACCGGGAATACTCTGGTATAGCGCCAGGGTTTGCTCGGAACTGGTTTGGTTGAGCTGGGCGTTTGCCTGCGTTTGTGATGTTCCTGCCGCGCAAACGGGCGGCACCGATCCGGAGAGAAGAAGGATGAAAACGGTCAGAAAGAGCAAGGCGCGGGAACAGAGCCGGTCTATCCGGCAGCGGAGTGTGTGAGGTTGCATAGTGTGAATAGTGGGTTGATGGATTCTGATGGGTTGCACAGGTGGCTGCCCTTTGTGGCCTTGTTGCTGGCTATGGCGCTCTGGGGCAGCTCGTTTGTGGCGTTGAAGTACAGCTTTCAGGAGATGCATCCCCTGATGGTTATCCTGGGGAGGATGGTGATCGCTTCACTCTGTTTTCTTCCTTTCTTTCGTTCGTTTGCCAAGATGGGTCTGCGTCGCCGTCATGTTCTGCCGGTTGTGGCGATGTGCCTGTGCGAGCCCTGTCTCTACTTCCTGTTCGAATCAACGGCCCTGGTTTATACCAGCGCCTCCCAGGCCGCCATGATCACGTCCATGCTGCCGCTCCTGGTAGGTTTGAGTGCTGGTTTTTTTCTCGGCGAGCGGATCTCCAGCCGAACCATCTGCGGTTTTATCGTTGCTGCTGGCGGCGCGTTCTGGCTCAGTATGGGCAGCCAAGGGACCGTGCAGGCGCCGCATCCTGCTCTGGGGAACTTTCTCGAATTTATGGCCATGGTTTGTGCAGCAGGTTATACTATTCTAATGAAACGGTTAAGTAAAGAGCTCCATCCATTTTTTCTCACCGGATTGCAGGCCTTCGCAGGCGCCTTCTTTTTTGCCCCCGTCCTCTTGCTGCCATCGGTGCGGGCCGCCTCCCTGTCGGTGAACGGTTGGCTGGCGGTATTCTACCTGGGAACCGTGGTCAGTGTCGGGGCCTATGGGTTGTACAACTTCGGCATCAGCCGGATCCCGGCCAGCCAGGCCTCGGCCTTTGTCAACCTGATTCCGGTGTTTTCCATAGTGCTAGGGTTTTTTCTCCTGGGAGAGCGATTGACCTTCTGGCAGTGGATGGCGTGCGCCCTGGTGTTCAGTGGGGTGTTGCTGAGCCAGGATGCTGCAACCAGGAACAAGCGGGTGAGCGAGGCATGAACAGAACGCTGGTTTTCATCGGCATCGGCTGCATCCTCGCCGGACTGTTCTGGCCCTGGCTGCGCAATCTACCGCTTGGCCGCCTTCCCGGCGACATAGTCATTGTTCGTGACCATGTTCGTTTCTTTTTTCCCCTCACCACCTGTATTGTGGTCAGTGTGGTGCTCACGATCATTTTCTGGCTGTTCCGGAAATAGCTTTGCCCACTTCCCTTGCCCCATCGCCAATGGTTTATCCAGAATACGAGGCCGCTGATGTCCTTGGGTCGCCGGTGAGCGGTGGCTGGTGCCACCGTTGCCAGACGACGCATGCCTTGCCCTCGGAATTGGCCAGAGAGGAATGCCTGGCTTTGATGGCACAGCTGCGGCATCACCGGCGGATCGATTGGTCTGTCCCAGAGGCATTGGCCGATCCCCGCTGCTCGATAGCCCCCCTGTTCGGTACAGTCGGCGGCAAAATGTTCGGCGTCCTGTGCTGCCGGGACGCGCGGGGTACGCGGAAGGTGCTTCGCGCCTTTTCCGGGCAACTCAACGGTCTGTGGCAGGTGGACGGCTGGGTAAAGCCGATTTTCGACGTGGCCGCCTTTGATGCACTCATCCGTGAGCCCGAACAGGAAATCAAGCGGATCGGCAGGGAGATATCGGTGCTATCCAAGGGCTCGGTCCGTCAACGGCAATATATCCTCGAGCGGAGAAGCCGTTCCCAGCAACTGATGCGGGATATACATGCGCTGTATCGCTTGGTCAACTTTAGCGGCGAGGAGGTGTCGCTGGTCAAAGCCTTTTGCGGCAACGGGGCGCCGCCGTCGGGCACGGGCGATTGTTGCGGACCGAAATTGCTCCATCATGCTGCGGTCAACGGTTTGCGACCTGAGGGCATGGCTGAATTCTACTGGGGCCGGAGCAATGCCTCGGCCACCAGGGAGCATGGCCGGTTCTATCCGTCCTGCGTCGCAAAATGCGGCCAGATACTGGGTTTTCAACTGTGCGGTCTGTAATGAGTGAACAGGAGTTGCTTCATATCCGCTATCAGGACCAGGCTGTGGTGGTGGTTGACAAGCCTGGTGGCCTGCTGGCGGTTCCCGGACGGGGGCCGGCAAAACAGGATTCGGTGGCTGCCCGGACGCGACTCCTGTTTCCCTGGTGCATTGAGCAACCGGCGGTGCATCGTCTGGACATGGACACTTCCGGCTTGATGGTCCTGTCGCTGACCACTGCGGCCCACCGCCATTTGTGCCGCCAGTTCGCCGAGAGACGGGTGGGCAAGCGGTACCTGGCTCTACTCGATGGGCAGGTTGCCGGCGATGTGGGGGAGATCGCCCTGCGGTTCCGGCTTGATCCGGCAGATCGTCCCCATCAGGTCTATGACCCGGTCCAGGGCAAGCTTGGCATCAGTCTGTGGCAAAAGCTCGAGAAGCGAGCCGGCCAAACCCTAGTAGCCTTCACGCCGTTGACCGGCCGAACGCACCAGTTGAGGCTGCATGCCAGCCACCCCATGGGGCTGGGGTGCCCGATCGTTGGCGATCGCCTCTACGGAATCGGAAAGGAGGGCGATACGCTTATGCTCCATGCGTCTTGGCTGCAATTCGAGCACCCAACGACCGGTCAATTGCTGACCTTCTCTTCTTGCCCTTCCTTTTGACTGTGCGATGGAGTGCCGGGCCCTATTGGCTTTTATGGGGTGACAGCGCAACGGCTTTTTACGCCGGTCAGTCGCAGAACCTGGCCGGGCAGTAATTTCTGGGGATCAGCGATTTGTTCCCGGTTGAGTTGATAGATTCTTTTCCATGCATCTTCATGACAGAGTTGCCGTAGGGCGATCAAGCTGAGGGAGTCGCCGGGCTGCACCGTATAGAGAACGGTTGCTTTTTGTTTGGTTTGTTCTGGAAGGGACTGATGCGTGCCGGTCGTCGTAAGAGGTTCTGGCGAGGGCAACGGGACGGCAGGGGTTGATTGCGGCAATTCGCTGCTCGGCGGCATTGTCTGCTTTTCCTCTGGTGGTGTTTCCGGCCCAGTGAAGGCTGGCGGTGCGGAAACTGGTTTGGACATCGGTGCGGCTTGAGGAATGACAGGTTGCGGAGTCGCTTCCGGCGGCGAGTCCGGGGTGATTGGTTCTCTTTCCGGAGGTGTTTCCGGTGGTGTTGATGCGGGAGCCGGAACTGCTGGAGCAATGGCTGCCTGCTGGGATGCTACCAGCGCGGGTGTCTTCAGCGCTGTTTTTTCAGGGAGTGAAACCAATTGCGGCTGGGGTTTTTCCTGCACCAGGAAAAGGGCTGCTGTTGCCAGGGCTACTGTCAGGGTCGCTCCCAGCAGGGCCAAGGTTCGCTTTTTCGCGCTCCCTGCCTTGGGCGGCAACGATCCACGAAGCCGTTGGCTTCTTCGTTTAACCGCACGGGTAAGAAAAAGGGCCTCGTCCGTGCGCTTAATGTGTTCTTGAATGCTGGGAAAATCAGCGGCGAAGAGGACAACGGATTCGTACAGTGCCTTGGCTTCCTCATTCTTTCCTGCACGCTCCATCGCCTCCGCCTGGGCAATCAACGTTTCCGCTTTTGTTTGCCGTTGCTCAATTTCCAAATTGCATGAGCGCAGTTCCTCGGAATTGAGGGATGTCTCGCCCATGGTGAGCAGGGCCTTGGCCTCCACAATCCGGCCGGCTGTGATCATGTCCTGGATAATTACTGCGGTGACGGCATCCAATAGAGGGCTCCTTGAAAAGGTTCACTGTGCAAAGAGCGTAACGGCGGACCGAACTCTTTGTCAAGGTAGCGGGAAAATTCGTGCAAAAAAAAGGGGGCGCTCAAAGAGCACCCCCTTGGGACAAACATCAGAAATCGAAGCGTCGATTATTTGATGTGATCGGCAACAGCGGCTCTTTCGCCCTGCAGCTCAGCTTCGGTCTTTTTAATCATCTCACGGCTGAAGTCGCTGATTTCGAGACCTTCAACGATCTTCCAATCGCCGTTTTCGCAGATGATCGGGAAGGCGAAGATCAGGTCTTGGTCAACGCCGTAAGGGTTGCCCTTGCTGAAAACGCCCATGCTGACCCATTGGCCGTTGCTGCCCAGAGCCCAGGTTCTCATGTGATCAACCGCTGCGGATGCTGCGGAGGCAGCGGAGGAAGCGCCGCGGGCTTTGATGATAGCGGCGCCGCGCTGCTGAACGGTCGGGATGAAGTCGTTCTTGTTCCACTCGTCGTTGACCAGGGATTTAACCGCTTTACCGTCAGCGGTTGCGTAGCTGATGTCCGGATATTGGGTAGCGGAATGGTTACCCCAGACAACAACTTTCTCGACCTTGGTGGAGTGGGTGCCGGTTTTCTCGGCGATCTGGGACATGGCCCGGTTGTGGTCCAGACGCATCATGGCGGTGACGTTGCGCGGATTGAGTTTCGGGGCGTTCTTCATGCAGATCAGGGCGTTGGTGTTGGCCGGGTTGCCGACAACCAACACTTTGACAGTGGGCTTGGCATTATCGCTCAGTGCTTTACCCTGAACGGTGAAGATCGCACCGTTGGCGTTGAGCAGATCGGAGCGCTCCATGCCCGGACCACGCGGTCTGGAACCAACCAGCAGGGCGAAATCGACATCCTTGAAGGCAACGTTGGGATCATCGGTGGCGATCACGCCGGCAACCAGCGGGAAGGCGCAGTCGTTGAGCTCCATTAACACGCCCTGAAGAGCGCCCATTGCCGGGGGGATTTCCAGCAGCTGGAGGATGACGGGCTGATCTGGTCCGAGCATGCTACCGCTGGCGATGCGGAAAATGAGGGAATAGCTGATCTGGCCGGCCGCTCCGGTTACTGCTACACGTACTGGTGCTTTCATTTGTTTCTCCTTGTGGTTGAACCTAACAATTAGTAGACCAATAAATTTGGTAACCTACCGTAACGTTGTCATGCGTTTCCTTGTAAAAGGAATGTCGAGCAAGAAGCTGGGGTACTATTGGTGAAGCGTGGTCGGGCATTGGAAATGAAGAACAGGTGTGTTTTGGAAGTGGCCTGGAGGAGGCCGAACGAGAAGCGTGTCACGGAAGAGGCACGAATCCGGGAGACGGAAGAAATGTGAAGAATTCTTAAACGCTCCAACCAAAGAGACAAATCCCCTTTCAAATCCGCCGTTATTGATACAAGTCGCCAGCAAAAAAGTCAAGCGCTCTTTGATGTAATGCGCATCTCGTTGCAGAAGAGAGATTTTTCAGGAAAAACGGGTGTAACGGTCGGCAATCACCAGCATCAGTGTCTCGTAGGTAAACCCCCAGATAAAACCTGCGGTGGCCGGGATGCACGGAAACAGCACATCCGGACAGCGTGGGCTCATCGGACGCCGGATGATATTCGATGCATCGGCAACATAGTCGAGGTCAAGCCATTCATGACAGCTGATTTCCGTAGTTTGCAGCCGGATGGCTGGTTGTTCCGGGAGTTCGAACAGGTACGTGGTCACCGGTATCGGCTGGTTCAGGTGGTTGCCCGCTTGACGGACGGGATATTGTTTGACCAGAAGGTTACTGGAGAGCTGGATGCCGCATTCCTCGTAGGTTTCGCGGATGCAGGTCGCTAGCAGGGAGGCGTCGTCGTTATCGCGCCGCCCACCAGGAAAGGCATAATGCCCGGACCAGGGATCCCGTGGGTTGGCGTTGCGTTTGAGGACGAGGACTTCGGGGGCCGGCTCGCGGGTGATAATGGTAGCGACAGCAGCCTCGGTTCGTATATATGGTTCCATGTTTTCACTATAACAACAAAACGCCTGGTGCGCCAATATCCGATTGCTAGAATGCACTGTCATACCGGTCGCGGACAGCACTGGTCGCTGGTACTGCCTTTTTTTTGCCAGCGGCGGCAATCGCTGTACAAGTGGGTTTTTTTTTATTATTTTCGACCGGTAGGATCGCCTGCTGTTCTGATCTCAAAGGGGCACGCATCCGGATTTTTTCACTGTCCGCTTTATCTCGGCAATAAATTCCCTGGGTGCCGGTTGCGACCATGGGGGATCCGCTGCGATATAAAACCGTAATATTGCCAAACCAAGTGGATGTATGAATATCCTCATTTATGGCGCCACCGAAACCGGATATATGGTCGCTTCCCAGCTCTACCGGAAGCATAATATCACCATCGTCGACGACCTCGACCGGCTGCCCGATAAATTCAACAACCTCGATATCAGCTTTGTCGCCGGCAACGGCGCGGATGTGTTGGTCCTTGAACGGGCCAACACCGCCAAGGCCGATCTCTTCATCGCCTGTTCCCTTATCGACGAGGCCAATATCGTTGCCTGCTGGACCGCCAAAAAAATTGCCGAGACGGAAACCATCTGTTTCGTCCGCAGGATGGAACTCTATCGCAACCTGGCCTCGCTTTCCCAGAACCGCTATCAGACCAAGTACGACATCGACACCATCATCTGGCCGGAACAGCTGCTGACCCAGGACATTTTCCGGATCATCTCCGTGCCCGACGCCATCGATGTCGAGTATTTCGCCCGAGGCAAGGCCAAGATGTTCGAGTACCGGATCAAGGAAAACTCGATCATCCGGGGGAGCCGGATCATGGACTGTACCTTTCCCGAAAATGTGCTGATTGTCGGGATCACACGGAATCGCAATCTGTTCATGCCCACCGGTTCGACCACCATCGAGACGGACGACAAGGTCATCTTCATGGGCACCGGACCAGCATTGGATAATCTGGCGGCCCAGTTTTTTCAGAACATCAACACGATCAAAACCGCCGCAGTGATTGGCGGCGGCAGTGTGGGTTTCATGTTGGCCCAGAAACTCGAGCAGGCCGGCATCAAGGTTAAGCTGATTGAACATGATCGCAACCGCTGTACCTTCCTGGCCGATAACCTGAAAGACTGTCTCATTCTTCAGGGTGACGGCACGGATTTGGAACTGTTGGAGGGCGAATCGATCGGTGACTGCGATGTGACGGTCTGCGTCACCAACAACGATGAGAAAAATCTCCTTTGCTCCCTGCTGGTCAAACAACTGGGCTGCAAGCGAATTATTACCCGGGTGGGCAATGTGCGCAATTCGGCCCTGTTTGAACGGGTGGGCATTGATGTGGTGGTTTCGCCGCGCGATTCGGCGCTGAAGGAATTGCTCAACCGATTGCAGGCCAAAGATGTCAATATTCTCGCTTTGGTGGAGGGGGGGCAGGGCGAGGTGCTGCGTCTGACCTTGCCGGAAACGTTTACCGCGACCCTGGTCCGTGACTTCCATCTGCCGGCGCCGGCAATTATCGGCGTGGTCAAGCGGGGCCGCAACGTCATTTTTCCGCACGGCTCCACGCAACTCCTGGCTAGTGATCAGCTGATCATCTTCACCATGGCCAAGGACGCCGAAGCCATTAAATCGGCCTTCGCCCGATGAAGCTCACCGCCATCCTCAATGTGTTAGGCATTATCATGGTGGCCCTGGGCCTTATCATGCTGACGCCAATCGGACTGGCGTTACTGACCCGGGAATACGCTTCCATCGTGCCGTTTCTGGTGGCCAGCGCCGTCAGTGTGACCTTGGGGCTGCTTTTTCAGTGGCAGGGCGGTTTTTCCCGTGATTTTGACAATCTGAAGCGCTCCGAGGGCATGTTGATTGTGACCCTGGCCTGGGTAGTTACCGGCGGTATTGGCGGCATCCCCTATCTATTTTACGAGTTGGGGCCAATTGACGCCTACTTTGAATCGATTTCCGGCTTCACCACCACCGGGGCAACGATACTCAAGGATTTCGCTTCCTATTCCAAGACCTTTTTTTTCTGGCGCAGTCTCAGTCAATGGCTGGGCGGCATGGGGATTATCGTGCTGTTCGTCGCCATTCTGCCGCAATTCGCCGTGGCCGGGCGGCAGCTGTTCTTTGCCGAGGCCCCCGGACCCACCGAAGAAAAGGTAACCCCGCGGATCACCCATACGGCCAAGGCGCTTTGGTTGCTCTACATTCTCCTGACCCTGCTTGAGATCGCCCTGCTCTGTTTGTGCGGCATGCCGCTGTTCGATTCGGTCTGCAACGCCTTCTCCACCATGGCGGCTGGCGGCTTTTCCCCTCATCCCCAGTCGATCATGGGGTACCAGAGCGCTCCTATCACTTGGATCGTCACCCTGTTCATGTTTCTGGCAGGCGGTAACTTCGCCCTGCAGTACCGGGTGCTCTTTCAGAGGAAATACCGGGCGTTGCCGCAGAATGAGGAGTTCTGTTTCTACACGACCATCGTGGTGATGATGTCGCTGCTGCTCTGCACCGCGCTCGTCTGGAGTGGCGCGGTCAGCATGAACGACGGCCTCCGCGACGGTTTTTTTCAGATCACCTCGATCATCACCACCACTGGATTTGCCTCGGTGGATTTTGGACTTTGGGCCGTTCCTGCCCAGACCATTCTCTTCACCGTGATGCTGATCGGCGGTTGCGCCGGTTCGGCGGGTGGCGGCGTCAAGGTGGTGCGGGTGCTGTTCGGCATGAAATACCTCAAGCGGGAGATTGCCCAGGTCGTCCATCCCAAGGCGGTGCTGCCGATCAAAATCGACCGGGTCACGGTTCCCGAGGATATCCAGCGGCAGATTCTTGGGTTCCTCTTGTTCTATATTTTTTTGATGACCCTGTCGTCGCTGACAGTGAGCATCATCGAGGGCGATGCCGCAGTCGGCATTGTCGGCACGGCCGCCACCATCGGCAATATCGGCCCGGGCTACGGTTCCATCGGCCCCATGGCGAGTTTTGGCGATCTTTCCGGTCTAACTAAGATTATCTTCATCATCGACATGGTGGTCGGCCGGTTGGAACTGATCCCCTTCCTGGCCATGCTCCATCCAGATTTCTGGGTTTTTAAGCGTTGAATTTTTTTGATAGTATTGTGGGAAAAAGTAATAACCTGTGCGACGTCAACCTGAATGAAATGTGCGGAAAGGGGGGAATGGATGGATAGGGATTTTTTAGAGCGAAGACGGCATATTCGCGTGTATTTCGAAACCATGGAGGAAATGGGGTGTGAATTGAGCAATGGCGCCGGCGCGGTCAAGGTGGCAACCGCGGCGGTTCTTGATTTAAGCCTGGGCGGGATCCATCTCGCCGTCATCGGCGATTCTGCGTATGCTGTCGGCGACCGGCTCACCTTATCCCGATTGAACCATCAGACTGGCACGGTCAGTACAGAAGCTATTCAGATGGAAATCCGTTGGATTTTTGCCCCAGAGGATGGCAACCGGATCTATTTGGGGTGCCAGTTCCTCGAGTTGCCGGAAGAGAGCCGGTCCAGTATTGCCAATTTAATCAACGTCAAATTGCTTGAAACCAGTTCCGGCAGGATCGGTTTCGCGTCACGCTAAGCAGCGACTCGCGGCATGGCTGCCTTTTTTTTGAACGGAAAAACAATGGGAACGGAGGCTTCATGACCCAGGTCGATCAACCCTATCAGGGTTTTGAGCAGGGGCCGATCCGGCCGCCCAGTGAGAGCGGTAGTCTGCTGATCCGGGTGACCCGGAATTGTCCCTGGAACCGTTGTACCTTCTGTGGCCTGTATAAGGGCGAGCGATTCAGTCAGCGTCCGCTGGCCCATGTGCTGCGGGATATCGATACGGTCAGGCACTACGTTGCATTACTGCAAGGAGGGCAGGGAACGCTCGGTTCGCTCCCGACGTTTGATCCGGCATCAAACCGGGACGAGCAGATGGCCCTGTTTGCCGCCCGCAACTGGCTGCTGGCGGGCGGCAGATCGGTTTTTCTGCAAGATTCCAATAGCCTGATCATCAAGCCGGACCGCCTGGTAACCATCCTGCATCACCTTAAAGCAGCTTTTCCCGGCATAGAACGCATCACCTCCTATGCCCGTTCCCAGACCATCGCCCGGATGGACGATGCCGATCTGGCCCGCATCGCCGCCGCCGGACTCAACCGTATTCATATCGGCCTAGAGTCGGGCTGCGATGCCGTGCTCGCCAAGGTCAAAAAAGGGGCGGACAAGGCGGCCCATATCCTGGCCGGGCGCAAGGTGAAGCAGGCCGGGATGGAACTCTCGGAATATTTCATGCCCGGTCTCGGTGGGCGGGCACTTTCGCGGCAGCATGCCCTGGAAAGCGCTGACACTCTCAACCGGATCAATCCGGATTTCATTCGGCTGCGCACCCTGGCCCTGCCCGAGGAGCTTGAATTAGCCCGCGAACAGGCAAGCGGTGCGTTCGAGAAAATGGGCGACCGGGAAACCGCCGAAGAACTGCTCCTCTTTCTGCAAGCACTCTCCGGAATTACCAGCCGGGTCAAGAGCGATCACATTCTCAATCTGTTCGAGGAGATCGATGGCATTCTGCCCGATGATCAGGAGCGGATGGTGGCCGTGATCCGCCGTTTCCTCGCCATGGACCCGGAGGAGCAGGTGCTCTATCAGATCGGGCGGCGCACCGGCCTCTTTCGGCGACTTGACGATTGCCGCGACCCGGGACTGCGCCGGCAGGCCCAGAGGTTTGTCGAGCAATGGATGGTCACGCCCGAAAATGTCGATGCGATCTGCGACGAGTTGATCAAGCGGTTTATCTGAGGTCAAGCTTTTGACCGGTTTCAAAAAAATCTACATCGAAATCACCAACCGCTGCAATCTGGCCTGCCCATTCTGCGCTCTGAGCAGCCGCGCCAAGGCGTTCATGGACGCGGTAGCCTTTGCCGAGGTGCTGCGGCGTATTCAGGGCGCCACCCGATTCATCTCCCTCCATGTGCTCGGCGAGCCCCTGCTCCATCCCGAATTTGGCCAGCTGCTGGCCATCAGCGGTGAGCAGGGCGTGCAGGTCAACCTCACCACCAACGGTACCCTGTTGGGCCGCCACCGGCACACCCTGCTCACTGCGCCGGCCCTGCGCCAGATCAATATTTCCCTGCACGGGCTGGCATATTTGGAGCGCGGAGCTGCGACGACCCACCTGCAGGAGCTGATCGATTTTTCCCAGGAGGCAAGCCGCGCCAATAGGCTCTATATCAGCTTGCGGTTGTGGAACTTGGGAACAGGGGCGAGCCAAGAGGATGGTGGCTGGAACGAATGGCTGCTGGCGCGGCTGAGCAGCGCCTTTGCCAGCCCGGTCATCCGGGCCGATGCGCTGCGGGCGGAACGGGGCATTCCCCTGGCGCCGCGGGTCTTTCTCAATCCCGAGCCGCAATTTGCCTGGCCGCAGCTGTCCACCCCGGATTTCGACCGGCAGGGGTGCTGCCGTGGTCTACGCGATCATCTTGCCATTCTGGTGGATGGCACCGTGGTTCCCTGCTGCCTGGATGCCGAGGGCGTGCTGGTGCTGGGCAATATTTTCAGCCAATCCTTGGGCGACATTCTTGCCGGTCCCCGTGCCTCGCGGATGCGCGAAGGATTTGGCCATCAATGGCTGGTCGAGCCCCTCTGCCGCCGCTGT
>Ga0209016_1000402_pt1 | contig 52655 bp, 55 predicted proteins | sample EPASupsiteSAE305_FD_187265 | JGI IMG/M metagenome (GOLD analysis project Ga0209016, IMG submission 187265) | Bioremediated contaminated groundwater microbial communities from EPA Superfund site, New Mexico - SAE3-05 (SPAdes) (version 2) | ecosystem: Environmental > Aquatic > Deep subsurface >... | reverse complement strand
CCCCCAGCAGACTCCAGCGTACTGATCCTGCCGCTCAAGCTCGGCAAGCGGGTGGTTTCCGTAACCTATGCCGATTTCGGCACCCAGGCGCCCACGACCGTGCCGGTTGATCTACTGGCTAGCTGCGCCGAGTACGCTGGGCTGTCTATCGAAAGTGCGCTGTCACATGCGCAGCAGTCTGCTAAAAAGGACTGAGAAGGGAACGCCGCATGGATATGAACCTGCTCAACCAGATACTGGGGATCGCTTTTGAAAAACGTGTTTCCGACCTGCACTTCGAGGTGGACAACCCGCCCTTCTTCCGGGCCCACGGTCAACTGGTCCGCTCCAAGCTACCTTCCCTCACGCCCCAGGATACCGAGTTCATCGCCAAGACCGTGCTGGAACAGAGCAATCGCACACTGCCCGGCGACCTGAAAGAGCTCGACGCCGCCTATGCCCTGCCCAACGGTGGACGCTTCCGGGTCAGCATCTTCCGGCAACGCAGTAACCTCGGCATCGTGATGCGGGTGATTCCCCCCTACATCGCCGCCTTTACGGAACTGAACCTGCCACCGGTCTTGGGTGAGATCTGCCAGTCCCCCAACGGACTGGTGCTGGTGACCGGGCCCACCGGCAACGGCAAATCCACCACCCTGGCCTCGATGCTGCAGTATATCAACCAGAACGACAGTTTTAATATCATCACCATCGAGGACCCGATCGAGTTCCTGTTCGTATCTGACAAGAGTTGCATCATCCAGCGCGAAGTGGGGATCGACACCGGCAGCTTCAGCGCAGCCCTCAAGGCAGCGCTGCGGATGGACCCGGACGTGATCATGGTGGGCGAGATGCGCGACCTGGAGACCATCGACTCCTGCATCAAGGCTGCTGAGACCGGGCACCTGGTCTTTTCAACCCTGCATACCCAGAGCGCCTCCTCCACCATCAACCGCCTGGTGGGCCATTTCCCGCCCGATTCCCAGGAGGTGATCCGTCAGCGCCTGGCCGATATCCTGGTGGCCACCGTATCGCTACGGTTGATCAGCGACAAGACCGGCGAGAAGGTGTTGCCGGTGGTGGAGATCATGCGTACCACCACCACTATCCAGGCCTGCATTCGCGAAGGCCGCTTCGACGAAATCGAGAAGCATATCGAGAACGGCCGCACCCAGTACCAGATGCAAACCCTGGACCAGCACCTGGTGCAACTCTGCCAGCAAGACTTGATCACCTTCGAGCAGGCCAAGCGGATCACCCGCTCCATGGACCTGGAGCGCAAGCTGACTTTTGGTGAATAGCGGTCCACACCTCCAGCTTCATCTGGCGCTCCCTGTGGAGCGCCTTTTTTATTACACGCCAACCACATAAAACAGCCAGTCACCCGAAACCCGACAAAAATGGTATCGGATTTACTCATTATCAGGTACTATGAGCAGCTAAAAGGCACATACGCCCATTCAAACAAAAGAAGAAAGGTTTTACCATGGCACAGGCACAAAAAGGCGATCGGGTAATCATCGATTACACCGGCACCCTGGAGGATGGCACCATTTTCGATTCTACCCTGGAAGGGGATTGCTGCGATGACGGGCAATGCAGCACCGACAGCTGCGAAGATGAAGGCTGCGGCTGCGGCGAAAGCGGACCGATGGAACTGACCATCGGCGAAGACGAGTTCTTCACACAGATCGAGGAAGCATTGATCGGTATGACCCCCGGCGAAAAAAAGACCGTGGTGGTACCGGCGGCTGAGGCCTTTGGTGAGTATGACGAGGAGCGGGTCTTCACGGTGGCACGCTCGGAACTGCCGGAGGATATGCCGGTGGAGGTGGGTGCAGAGCTGGTACTGACCGGCGAGGACAATGAGGATGAACTGGAGGTCACCGTGGTGGAAGCCACTCCGGAGAGCGTCACCTTCGACGCCAACCACCCCTTGGCCGGTGAAGACCTGACCTTCGAGATCACCCTCAACGAGATCGTTGGCAAATAACAAAACGGTCGGGGAAACCCGACCGTTTAGCTTTTAAATAATACACCCTCTGTAAAAAATTTACTAGCCTGTACAAAAATTTTTTCATAGGTATAGTTAAGTCAAGGGTGCGCGCCCGGCAACAACCAACGACGCAACAAGAAAGGTGCTCAGTATCGAGGATGTTCAACCACAACCGAAGATGCAGTGCATGCCCGGTGGCAACTGAACCGGGAATCCCGTGAAACAGGGAAGAGACGAATCTAGAGGCCCGCGAACCATCGCGGGCCTTTCACGTTGACAGCATCCCTGCCAGCTGCTACCCCTCAACACCATGACCCAACCAGCACGCACCCTACCCTGGCCTGACAGCATCACCCCCCTGATGCTGGCGCCGATGCAGGGTCTCACCAACCAGGCCCTGCGCAGCCTGTTCGCCACCTGGGTCCAACCGGACACCCTGTTTACCGAGTTCATGCGAGTGGCCCCCGGCACAACCACCAAACGGCTCTCGGCCGTCGACCTGCGCGAGATGGCAGCCGAGGAGCAGGGCGTCCCACTGGTGGTGCAGCTGATCGGCCACGGCACCGAGGCGCTGGTTACGGCGGCCCGCATTGCTCAGGAAGCCGGAGCGGCCCACATCAATCTGAACCTGGGCTGCCCCTTTGGTCGGATGACCACCGGCCTGACCGGCGGCGGCATCCTGCAACGGCCCGAACTGCTGCAGGAGCTGGTGCCGGCCCTGCGCAGCGTGATCAGCGGCAGCTTTTCAATCAAGCTGCGAGCCGGCTACGATAACCCGCAACAGATTTTTTCTCTTCTACCTCTTTTTGAAACCTCCAGGGTCGATTTTGTGGTGCTGCATCCCCGCACCGTGCTGCAGGAATACCAAGGCACGGCCGACCACGCAATTACTGCCCGTGTGGTACATGCGACCAACCTGCCGGTGATCGCCAACGGTGACGTCCGAACGGTTGCAGACGGCCTGCGTGTTCTGGAGCTAACCGGTGCGGCCGGACTGATGCTGGGCCGAGGCGCCATTGCCGACCCGCTGTTGTTCCAACGGATTCGAGGCCAAGCCGCTGCCGAGCCTGATCGTGCCGAACGAGCCGCCCTGCTGCGCCGCTACCTGACTGATTTACTGCATCGCTACAGTCAGCTATTCTGCGGTGAGCAGCAGATCCTGGGCAAGGTCAAGGCGGTACTGGCCTTCATGAACGACGACGCCTTCAGCAAGCAGTACAAGGCGCTGCGCAAGGCGCGCACCATCCAGCAGTTTTGCGTACAGCTGACAACGCTGGACTGACACCCCTACCCGCCAACAGCGCAACCATAACCATTCCGCCAGTTGCAGAGCAGTAATTTCCTGCTATATTCCCCACAGACATTCACAACCTCTCACGAGAGAGCAGACAGGAGGGAACCATGCACAGCCACGGAAAACCCTGGAGCCCCTATCTGGCCGGGGCGTTGTCCGGCCTGGTCAGCATCGGCTCGGTCTGGTTCGCCGGCAAGTATTTCGGCGCCTCCACCACCTTTGTCCGGACGGCCGGCCTGTTGGAACAGGCGGTCGTCCCGGAACGGGTGGCCCAGATGGAGTATTTTCTTAAAGAGGTGCCCAAGGTCGACTGGCAGAGCCTGTTTGTGGTCGGCATCTTTGCCGGCGCCCTGATCGCCTCCATCGGCGATGCCTCCTTCCGTTACCAGGCGGTACCCCCACTCTGGGAGCGCAGATTTGGCCCCAGCAAGCTCAAGCGGGGTATTGGCGCCTTCCTGGGCGGCACCATCGCCATGTTCGGTGCCCGCCTGGCCGATGGCTGACCGAGCGGTCACGGGCTGAGCGGTTCGCTCCAGCTAGCGGTAAGCGGTTACATCTCACTGGCCTGCTTCTTTATCGGCGGCATCATCATGGCACGGATGCTGTACGGCGGAGGTGACCAATGAGCGATCTCATGTACGGTCTGATCACCGGCCTGCTGTTTGGTTTCCTGCTGCAGAAGGGACGGGTACTGCGCCACGAAAAGCAGTTGGGCGCCCTGTTGTTGAAGGATATGACCATCATAAAATTCATGCTGACCAGCGTCATCGTGGCCATGGTGGGCACCTACCTGCTGCTTGATCTGGGGCTGATCAAGCTGTCGATCAAGTCAACCATCCTGGGGGCCAACATCATCGGCGGTATTACCTTCGGCCTGGGCTGGGGCCTGTTGGGCTACTGCCCCGGCACCTCGGCCGGCGCCTTAGGAGAAGGACGCTGGGATGCCATCTGGGGGATCGTCGGCATGCTGGCCGGGGCGGCCTTGTATGCCGAGGCCTTCCCCACCATGAAGGCCACCGTGCTTACCTGGGGTAACCTCGGCAAACTGACCCTGCCACAGGTGCTGGGAATTAACCACTGGCTGGTGATCGTTCCGATTGTGGCCGGAGCGCTGCTCTTGTTCCGCTGGTTCGAAAAGAAAGGGCTATAAACGTATGCAGCACAAAAACAGAACAACCACAGGCGCGGCATGAATGACGAAAACAAGACCATTATTCAGCTGTTAAAGCAGTTTGAGCGGGTGATCATACTGATTATCACCTGTGCCATGGCACTGGTGCTGATGTTGGTAACGCTTGACCTGATCTGGTTGATCGGCAAAGACATAAAGGACAGCGGCCTGCTGCTGCAGATTGACCAGCTACTGGATATCTTCGGCCTGTTCATGCTGGTGCTGATCGGGGTTGAACTGTTCGAGAGCGTCTTTAAGAGCTACCTGCAGCGAGAGCACACCCTGCGGGTGGAACTGGTGATTGCAGTGGCCATCATTGCGGTCAGCAGAAAGATCATCATCCTCGACTGGAAGGACTATGACAGCGGCACGCTGTTTGCCGCTGCCGCACTGGTTATCAGCCTGTGTGCCGGTTTTTTCCTGCTGCGGGCCCGCCAGCGCCCCGAAGAAAACAACCCGTCAACCTGATACCTGCCCTGCGCGCGGGTTGCTTACTGCGGGCGCGCAGGGCACAACAGACCGGCATGGTTTGAGGTAAACAGCGGCGGATCACGACGTATAATTGGTGCAATAGCAGGGTGTCGCACAAACTCCTGCGACAAAAAGCGTCGCACCATATCCCGCCCCCAACCTGCCGGATGCTGAAACGCGGTATATAACTGCAGGTCCCCTTCGTAAAACGGCTCTGTGGGGTAGTCGGCGGCTTCATCGCCAAAGGCCGGCATGTTGAAGATCGCCAGATTTAGGAAACCGATCTGCCCGGCGTGCCGGACCACAAAGTCCAGCGTACGCCGGGCAGCGGCCTCATCCTCGGCCGGAGTGCCGAACAGCAGGTAACAGTAGGTGGCGATTCCCACCGCTTTCAGATTTTCCAGCACCCGGCTTGCGACTCCCAGCTCAATCCCCTTGCTGAGACGATCCAGTACCCCTTGATCCCCCGATTCCAGCCCCAGCTTCAGCATCACGCAGCCCGACGCCCGCAATGCCCGACAGAACTCGATATCTGCAAGCAGTTCATCAAAACGTGCAAAGCCGTACCAAGGGGCGCCGGGAGGCGTCTCAGTCATCAGACGCAGCAGGGCCGGGCTGAGGGCGTTATCCAACAGGTGCAGCAGCCGCGGCCGGTGCCGAGAAACCAGTGCCTGTAGCTCGCTGAGTGCCTGCCGGGGCGGGAGCGGCTGATAGCTGCTCCCCTCGGCACGTTCCGGACAGAAGGAACAACGGTTCCACCAGCAACCAGCGGCAGCGCTGTAGGGCAGGATCAGACCGGGGCTGAGGTAATCCTGCAACGGCAGCTGAGCATACTGAGGGAGAGATGGCTGGCAAGGCTGATGACAACCCAACAGCTCCAGCAACGGCTGTTCACCGGGGCCACTGATCAGGTGATCGACCAGCTCACCAAACGGATTGCGCCAGTTGGGACGGGTCAGCCAGGAGGTAACCAGGCCACCACCCAGGATGATCTTCACGCCGGGATACTCCTGCCGCAGCTGGCCGATCAGGCTAAAGGCGGTCAGGGCCTGGCTGAGGTAGCTGAGTGAGATGCCCACACTGCTGACACCATCCAAGAGCTGCGGCAGGCATTGGCTAAAAAAGGGGAAGAAGGGGTTCTGCTGGGGGTGCTCGGCAGCCCAGAGCAGATCGCTGCTGCGCAACGGTGAACGCTCGGCATGGCGGTAGTCGGCCAGACCGGGTGTGGTGCCTGTGGCTGCGCCGGCCATGGCCAGCAGCCGGTTCAGGTCATTGACTGCCGTGGCATAGCGGTCGGGGTTGGTATAGACGGCAGCTTCCCGCAGGCTCTGCAGGTGCTTATGCCTGCTGCGCCAGGCCCGTCGTGTCCAGGTGTCATCCACCAGCGGCGGCTGCTCCAGCAGCCAGAGCTGGCCCTCAAGATTGGCATCCCACAGCCGGCAGGGGACGTTGTTGGCCTGCAGGGCTCCCGCCAGCCTGGCGATACCGGCCGGCGGTTCGCAGGCCTTGGCAATGGGCGGGAAGATCAGCAGCACGATACGAGGGTCAGGCTACGACGCACAATCATTGATGCACTCCGGAATTTCTGTTAGACAATATTGTACGGCGGTGCTGTTACAACAGAGCAGGCCGTTCTTTGCGGCACGGCATCCGGTCAGACACCAACCTACCGGATGAATCTGCAAACCAACTATAAAAAAACGATGATGCAACAAGTATAGCCGCTTTTGACGGCTGCATACACGGTGCTTATCAAGCCAGCAATGACCACAGGAGGTTAGTGACAATGATCCCGGAAAAGCTGCTGGAAATCATGAAGCAGGATGGCGTGGTCGCCATTGCAACCCTGGGCGAGGATGGCCCGCACATGGTCAACACCTGGAACAGTTACCTACGGGCAACCGAAGACGGTCGGCTGTTGATACCTGCCGGCTACATGCACCGCACCGAGGCGAACATTGCATATAACCCGGAGGTGCTCATAACCTTAGGCAGCAGCAAGGTCAAAGGCCTGTATGGCCCCGGCGCCGGCTTTCTGATCAAGGGCACGGCGCAATTTGTGACCTCAGGGCCGGAGTTTGACCTGCTCAAGTCAACATTCGAATGGCTGCGGGCCACGGTCGTCGTTACCATCGAGTCTGCCACGCAGACCTGGTGATTTAACGGCTGGGCGGTGACCGGCGCGGGGTTTTGCCGCGACCGGTCCATTGGCCTTGTTGGAACTGCGCTGAAGGTGGGTATTGAGGTGGAATGTCGTTTTTTTGACAAGCACCTTAGTCCAGTTTTCAACTATGTGACAAGCGATCCAATCCAAGGGGGGTGAACTCACTCAACCGCCGGCATCGTCCATCGGCCTTCCGACTTCTTCTGCATTTCTCCGGCAATATGTCTATCTACGTCCAGAGGAATGCCCGGACTCTGTGCAAATGTGATTCGAAGAAGATTCTTTTCGTTTATCCAAGGCGTTCCCTGCAACCACACACCGCTGATGTCGCTCCAGGGCACAAAAAGCGGCGGGTGAAAGGGGCGGAACACCGTCGACATCACAATATGGAGCCCGTGGCCGTCCGCTCCCAGCTTGATCGCGCCATCGCTTTCGCCATTGTTGAAATATACATTCACCCCGCCCGAATCCTTTCCGAAGAAATCCGGCTGGGATACCGCAGAACCGCACAGACAGCACAGAGAATAGCAAGGGTTCCTAATGCCGCAGCGATCTCACCCACTGTCACCGCGCCAAGGAACCACTCTCGCCAGTTTGATCAAATTTGCAACCTGACTGCTTGTTGGATGGCCTACAACTCATCATGGGTAATTTGGTACCTGCACACACCGCAATGATCATAGACGAAGAATATATCAGAAAAAGAGGATGGAGATGCATTGGGTTCCATTGCTCTGGATCGTGCTTCTTCCATTGCGCCTTCAAGAGATGGAAAGTCTCCGACAAAATAGTCGCAGTAGTCGTACTGGTCAAACCCTGTCAGTCTAAACATTCCGGAAGGGGGAATACGTTGCTCATTAACGCTCATTTGGCCCTTTGTGTGTAAGTGACTATAATTACGGCTTCCAATCAGGCCTACCAAAGAAGCTCAAATTTCCGGAGGAAAATAATTCCTCCGATAACAAATGAAATGAGAAAAAGACCTAGGCTAAAATGTGAACGCAGTGTATTCGCTCTCCATTTTGAAAAGTTTGTATGCTGACCAAACAGAGGCTATTCCAAGGGAAATTATTACAAAGTCACCAATCATTCTTTCTCTTTCATTCACCTAACGGGCATGGCTTTGACCGCCAGTTTCTTGGGCGGGTCGTAAGCCTTGTTGGAATCGTATTTTCACATAATTCCACTTCAAGGGCCGACCCCTTTATTGCAGCCCGTCAGTTTTTAGTGCGGCAACTATACAACTATCGGCCTAGCGCCGGTAAGCTGAAACTATGTAAGTGACATACACAGTCTTGATTTTCTCAGCAGTGGACAATGGAAAACGTGAAGGATTGTTCATGTAAATGTGCTCGCCAGGCCCGACGTAAAGGTCCGCACTCGGCACATCAGTCACAGCCAGAACGGCACCCTTTTCATCCAGCAGGGTGAACCGAAACCTGATTGAGTAAAAGTACAAAGCGCTACTCGTAGCATTTTGTTCAAAGCGAGGGTCTTCAAGGATTAGCTTGTACCACAGGATTTTCTCTCTTTTGTTTTGGTCAATGTTGAGGAACTTTATTTTTGCTCGCTTCATCGCTATCTTGGGGCATGGAGCCTCGCCCTTGGCCACTTCACCCTCAACTTCGATTGGCCTCCCTGGATTCTCTTTCACATCGAGAAAATCTATTGCTCCGTTATATAGATAGGTAGCTATACAGAACATCATCAGCCCTAAAAGCACAAAGGTCCAAGTACGCGTCCCCAATGACTCCTCCCTTTTCCCGATGTAGCTACTGTTACTCTCTTCGGGCACTTCTTTCTTCTCTATACATGCTCCTTTAATCATCCAACGGCTGAGAGCTGACCTGCCGGAGCTTTTCCCGGCCAGGTCTAGCGCTTTGTTGAACAGTTTTGTTTGTGATTTTATTCTCTACTCTCCGTAGTCAAAGTCATTAACACCTCTACGCTTCAGGTTATCTGAGGCTGCACGCAAGATCATGCTTTCATTTGATGATAGACGTTCTTGTGCTTTCTTTTTTGCAATTAATGCCTTGAGTCGCTCAATAGAAGTGTGTCGGTTTTTGGCAAGAGCATAGTTAAATTCATCATCATATCCGTAAAGAGAATTCAAGATTTCTGCAGAGGCGTTCTGGTTCTTAACAACAGCAAGCCGCACATCCCCATATTCATCAGTGCTTAGAGTCTTCAAAATTTCGGTTGAAGCTTCCGTGTTTGAGGCAACTGCTTGTCTGATATTTGGGTCTTTATCTTTACTTAGGTCAATAAGTAAGTTTTTTTCATTAGTTGAATAGCGGTTAGCTATTCTTTTTTTTGAGTCTTTAGTGGCATTTTTATTCAAGAAAACCCATTTAAGTACTTCGTTTGAAGAGTCATGTGATAATGAAGACAGCATTGAGGATGGTGCAAATGGATGCTGCGCAACCCATAACCTAACAAATTCACGCTTATCCTGCACAAGCGACAACCACACACTTCTTTGTAATACTGTATCAAATCCCGGAGGGTTCTTTCCTTCTTTCGGGTGAAGAACGTCATAGCTAAGCGATGATCGGATTTCAAAAATCAGTCGCGCTTCTTCTGGAGCTTTTTTGTTTTCGATAGCAATGCGTGCATAATCCAAATTCTCATGTGTTGCCAACTTTATTAGCACTTCAGGAGGGGTTTGTTCATTCCTAGCCATACCAAGCACTGCTTCAATTTCGGGACGCTCTGCTGCCATTAACTTTAGCTCTACTGGAGTTTCTGATAAATTCGCAAGCAAACCGATTAATTCACGATAATTTTTAAAAATATCCATGATGGCTGATATCATATTGGGGTCAACTATGATTTTATCAGGTATTGATGTCTCCCAGATTCGTTTGTCGGACATAATTGCCCGAGCGACATAATCGTTTATAGGATGTTCTCTATAGTGTGCTCTAATCTCATTTTCATGATATTTTCCAGCCAGTGCTTCCTCAAAATACTTGACCTCACCAACATCTTTTCTTTTGCCAATATAATCTTTTGACTCACTCCAAACGTCATTAAATATGCCTACCATGAATATGGAGGCATACCCGAAGGCGATAGCAAAAACGATACTTAGAAGAATGCTTGCATTGCTCTTTCGGAATAATCCTAAAATACCGATTAGGAATCCCAACATGCAGGCTGGAATAAAGATTAACATTAAGGCGGCAACTTCCATTCCGTGTCCCCCTCATTAATCGTGGATATTATTCTTGTTCAACTACTTAATCACCAGCTTAGGTTTGGTTTGTATATATATAAGCTAGCATCTACATGTATAAACAAGCTTGTAATATAATAAGCTTTATATATTTACAATAATACAAACATTAGGCCATCATCACTGGTTATTTAGGTTTATATTATTATAAGCTTCTCGAGTTCCGTTCCGGCAATACAGCCATATGGAATAAGCCGGCTTTCTGTGCAGGGTCCCAACGTCCGCCCATCACTCCCCCCCTGTCACCATCCCCTCGGCCAAGGCAAATTGCAGCAGCTCCAGCGCATCATCGGCCGGGATCTTGAGCCGGGCTACCACCTGGCCAGCGAGTTGCTTGCCGTCCAACCCCTCCAACAAGCGGTAGTAGGGCCTGATCAACGACTCGGTACAGACCTCGCCGTGGGCCGGATAGATGGCGGCCCAGGAGCCACCCTGTTTGAGATGCTTGGCGATCCAGGCCAGGTCCGGTTCGCCGCTCTCCAGGATATCCAAAATTTCGTAATTGAACGGCAGCAGGGTCAGCGATTCAGCCCGGCGCAACGGCAGCTTCAACGGGTCAATCCGCAGCAGTTCATCGTCACTGGGCGGCAACGGCGGCACCGCCATCAAGGCTACACCGTAGGCGTAGTGGTAATCCACACAGTCCAAGGCGGCCGGCAGCAGTTTCTGTAGTTTACGCTCAGCGAACAGCTGGGTCAGGAACTCCCGCTGCAACTGCCAGATGGCCCGATCATCAAACTCGGCCTCGTCGCACTGGCGCCCCTGCCGCGCCAGCATCCAGTCGCCGAAACGCTCCAAGAGCTCCACCGGCTGCAGTTTAAGACCCCGGACCACACCGTTGAACCAGGCCACCGCCTTGCCCCGGCTGTAGAAGATGTCGCTGGCCGCGCCCAGACGCCGGGCCACGGCCATGTCGGCCAGCGGAAAGCTGGGCGACTCCTGCAGGGTGTAGGGCGGCTCGGCCAGATGCTTTAAACCGATGGCGGCGGCCTTGTTACCCACGGCCGTGCCGGGCAGCACCGACAGCGGGAAGATATCCAGATGATTGGGGTAAAGCGACAGGGCGAAGTTGAGACCTTCTTTGAATTTCACCAGGCTGTCACCCGGCAGGCCGTAGATCAGGTCAAAGCCGAAGGTGGCACCGGAGTCGTTCAACAGCATCACCTTGCGCCGGAAATCCTCACGATCAAAGCTGCGCCCCACCCCGCCGGCCACGGCCGGATCGGCGCTCTGCAGACCGATCTGCACCGAGCAGGTCAGCTGGGCAAACAGCTCGGCCTGTTCCTTGTCCAGCAGTTCGTGGCGCACCTCGAAGTGAAAATGTACATCCGGCGCAGCCTGACCGATCAGGCGCAGCAGGTGCTTGGCCCGTTTCTTATCGGTGTTGAAGGTGGAATCCAGGGCAAAAATCTGGGAGGCACCGCGGCTGACCAGATAGGCCAACTCGGCCTCCAACCGCTCCAACGGGTAGCGCCGCACCTTGCGGTCACCCATGCCGTCGTAGCAAAACTCGCAGGCGTAGGGGCAGCCCCGTGACAACTGCCAGACCATGCCGTTGGCAATGTGACTGTCCAGCAACCCGGCCAGGTAGGACGAGGGCAGTTGATTCAGATCCTCGATCTTGGGGCGTGGCACCATTTGCAGCTGGCCGTCCACCAGTCGGGCGGTGCCGGGCAACCCGGCCAGCGGCTCATCACGCCCCAGCCGCTCCACCAGTTCACCCAGGGTCAGCTCCCCCTCCCCCACGGCCAGCAGGTCGAAGGGGGTCTGCTGCAACAACCCGGCCGGGTCGGCGGTGGCCTCGGGACCGCCGCCGATCAGCAGCAGAGCGGGACACTGTTGACGCAGGTATTGGACCAGGGCGCAGCAGTCACCACGGTTCCAGAGGTAGACCGGGAAGCCGACGATGTCGGCCTGTTGGGTCACGATCTCGGCGCAGATCTGACCGAGGGAGGTGCCGCAGAAATATTCGGCCGTGGTGACTCTCACGGCGGCCTTCGGTTCGGGCCGGCCGTCGAGATAGGCCTTGAGGAAGGCGGCAGCCAGCGGCACCGATTGGGCCGACGGCATGGCGTGGATGGTTACCAGGTGGAGATGCATGACAATCCTGTGGCACAGATGAAGTAGACTTAAAAAAAGCCCGGTCAAAACCGGGCTTTCAAGGTTTCAGACAGTACACACGCGATGGCTACTTGGTGGTGCGGCCCTTACGACCGACCTGAAGTTTGCCATGATGGGTGATCACATGCAGATTGTGGTTGGTGGCCCGACGGATCATCTGTTCATGCTTGTTCAACATCGGCATGACCGTGCGTCGGGTCATCTTGGGCGGAAGTACCATCGTTTTCATCAGAGCCACCTCCCTTCATTGATCTACCTACGGACTAACTATACCACGAACAGCCGCCGAAGGGATGCCCAAATTTGCTCGGCTGCCCCGTCTCCCCGATTGCAGAAAAGGCCGCTTTGACGTATGCTTGCCAGACTATCGAATCGGGAGCCTGATCACCGTATGACCTTTCTGTATGCACTGGATCTGCTGGGCACGGCCGCCTTTGCCGCCTCCGGCGCCCTGGCCGGCATCCGACGCGAGATGGACATCTTCGGCGTGTTGATGCTGGGACTGGTAACCGCCACCGGTGGCGGTACCCTGCGTGACCTGCTGCTAGGCGACACGCCCCCCTTCATCTTCAAGGACGAGACCTACCTCTACCTGTCCGTGGCGGTCTCGCTGGCGGTCTTCATCCTGCACCGCCAACTGGATTTCCTGCAGCACCCGTTGATCTACTTCGACGCGGTTGGACTGGGCACCTTTGTGGTGATCGGCACCGGCAAGGCGATCAGCTTCAAACTGGGCTTTTTCGGGGCGGTAATGATGGGGGTGATCACAGCCACCGCCGGCGGCATGATCCGCGACCTGCTCTCGAACCGTATTCCACTGGTGCTGCAGAAGGAGGTCTACGCCTCGGCCTGCCTGGCGGGCGGCGCCCTGCTCTACCTGCTGCACCAGTACACTCGTCTGCCCCACACCTGGTCGCTCTTGGCAGCGGCCAGTACGGTCATCGTCCTGCGGCTGTTGGCGGTGCAGCACAATTGGTCTCTGCCACGGGCCAGTGCCAGCCGAACCGCAGACTGACCGCACATACTCAGAATCTACCCAAGGAGAAACGTTGCATGAGCAGGAACAGCTGTCATTGTGGAAGTGAAGCCACCTACGCCAAATGCTGCAAACCGATCGTCACCGGCAAGAAACAGGCCGAAACCGCCGAACAGTTGATGCGGGCCCGTTATAGCGCCTATGTGGTGGCCGAGATGGACTTCATCTTTGAGAGCACCCATCCCGATTACCGCGAAGGCTACGACCACGAAGGGACCAGGGCCTGGGCCGAAAACTCGGAGTGGCTGGGGCTGGAGATCATCAGCACCGACAAGGGCAGCGCTGACGACAGCATCGGCGAGGTGGAGTTCATCGCCCGCTTTAAGGAAGCAAACGGCACCCCGCACGAGCACCATGAACATGGCCAGTTCCGCAAAGAGCAGGGCCGCTGGTACTTCACCGAAGGTGTGATGCACAAGCAGCGCCCGATCAGCTCCAGCAAGGTGGGGCGCAACGAGCCCTGCCCCTGCGGCAGCGGCACCAAATACAAGAAGTGCTGCGGCAAGTAATAGGCCTTGTTTGACAGGGCGTCGGCTCGTTTAAACATGATACCGGGAGGTCACACCATGCGCGTTCAATCGTTGCCCATCATCTGCCTGCTGTTGTCGCTGCTCGCCCTCGCCCCTGTAAGCGCGGTTGCCGAGACCGCTCCCCACGATCGTGTGGCCCTGGCAGGACTCAAGCAGGCCAAGGCGGTCTTTGATGTGCGCCAGACCGATCTTGACAAATTGCTGTTCAATCTGGAGCTGATCAAGGAGACCTGGGAGGGGATCAAACGGCAGGGGGTCAAGCCACAGCTGATCGTCACCCTGCGGGGACCGGCGGTCCGGCTCTTCACCACCGATCAGGCCCCGCAGGAGTTGACCGAGCTCTTGGCAGACCTGAAGCACAAGGGGATCAGGGTCGAGATCTGCAGTGTGGCTACCCGGACCTTCAAGGTTGAAAATCGCCAGCTGATCCCTGACGTGATCTTGACAGGCAATGTGCTGACCACCCAGATCGCCTGGCAGAACAAGGGCTACGCCCTGGTTACCCTGAACTGACAAAGCTGACCGCTACGTTGACGGGCATCCTGCCAGGTGCCCGTCAACGACCATCAAACGACAACGCTACTCCCAAGCCACACCAAAACGATTCCTGCTGACCTTGCCATACTCCAGCTTATCGGCCACCAGGGGCTGACGCTTTTCAGCCGGGTGGCCGATGCCGATGATCGATGCCACCCGCAGCCCTTCCGGCAGTCCCAACAAGCGCTGCACAAACTGTTCGGCGCTGGTCTGCTGGTCGTGCTGGCGCTTGCGGATCTGGGCCCAGCAGCTACCCAGCCCCAACGACTGGGCGGTCATCTGCAGCAGGATAGCGGCGATCGAACAATCCTCCACCCAGACGTCGGATCTGGTCTCATCGGCGCAGATCACCACCGCCAGGGCAGCCCCCTTCAAAAACTCGGAACCGTGCTGCTTGGCAGTGGCCAGCTGTTCCAACAACGCCCGGTCGTCCACCAGCACGAACTGCCAGGGGTTGTGGTTCCGGGATGACGGTGCCCGCAGCAGCGCCTCTACCAACAGCTCAACAATCTGCGGTTCCAGCGGCTGGCCGGTAAACCGGCGGATGCTGCGGCGTGTACGGATCAGATCAATCATCGTTTAGCTCCCCTTGCTTGCCACGAAGCGGCTTCAGGCAGGCCAAAAAACGTTCCTCGAGCCGGTCCGCAGTTGCATGATTGCCGATGCTGCGCAGGATCTCGATCACACACTCGGCGGTGCACAGCCCGGCCTCCTTCTGATTCTTTCTGAGGTTGTAGCGCGAGGGGGCCTGCGGCTGCAGGGTCACCCGCGGCACCTGTTGCAGGTAGGGGCTACGCTGATGGATCTTGCGGGCCTCGTGCCAGGTGCCGTCGATGATGATCACCTGCCTGATGCCGCTAAGATCGCTGGCCGGTTCGCCGGGCGCGCCGGGATAGACCAACGCCACGCCCCCCTGCTTGATCTCCTCCAGCAGCCTGGCGGGTGGTGTCAGGCGGTCCCAGCGGATCTGCTCGGCCGCCTCGCCCAGCACCTCCAGCACCAGACGACCGGTGTTGGACGGTTTGGGCAGCTCCTTAAAATGGGTCAGCAGGGAGATCTTCACCGACTCACCGCACCAGACGCCGCCGCATGCCGAGCACCGCCAGCGGGAACAACACCGCGCTCCAAATCGCAAGATAGGCCACGGCCACCAACGCCGCGCTGGTGAACCGTCCCAGGGCCAGGCTGCGGCACAGCTCCACCAGGTGGGTCAGCGGCAGCGCCTGGGCCAGCAGCTGGGCCCAGCCGGGCAGGTTGGTCACCGGAAAGAAGGTGCCGGAAAACAGAAACATCGGCGTGACAAACAGGAAGATCGGCAGGTTGAAGGTCTCGATGGTCGGCACCAGGGCGGTGCAGATCATGCCGGCGCAGGCAAAGGCCAATCCACCCAGGAAGGCGGCCGGGATCAGCAGCAGGGCATGGGGAAACTGCAAAAGGCCGAACAGACTCACCACCACCATCATCAACAGGGTGCCGATCACCGCCTTGGTGGCACCCCACAGGATCTCGCCGGTGATCACCTCGTCCAGGGTGAGCGGTGTGGCCAGCATGGCGTCGAAGGTCTTCTGGTAGAACATCCGCACAAAGGATGAGTAAGTGTTCTCGAAGAAGGCGCCCTGCATGATGTTGATGGCGATCACCCCCGGCGCGATGAAGGCGGTGTACCCGACTGCGGCATCACCGTAGGCCAGGGTGCCCACCAACCCGCCCAGGCCGACGCCGAAGGCAGTCAGGTACAAGAGCGGTTCAGTCAGGGGCGGCACAAAGGAGATCTTCCAGGTCTTACGGTAGACCAGCAGGTTGCGCTGCCAGACCCGCAGCAGTCGTCGACTCAGGTCAAAGCGGATCATTCGCGCAGCTCCCGTCCGGTCAAGCGCAGAAAGACATCCTCCAGGGTAGCCGGCCGCAGCATGCAACCCTCGCGGCAATGCTCGGCCAGCAGCTCGCGATAAAGCGTCTCGCCGTTGTCACTGTAGATCACCAGCCGTTGGCCCAGATCTTCATGGGGCAACCCGCGCTCCGCGATCATCCGGCGCAGCCCCTCACAGGCGGCCACCACCTCGATCACGCTGTCGCCCACATGCTGACGGATCAGGTCGCGGGGGGCCCCTTCCACCAGAATTTTTCCCTGATCCATGATCACCAGCCGGTCGCACAACCGTTGGGCCTCGTCCATGTAGTGGGTGGTCAGCAGGGTGGTCAGACCGCGGGCCTTCAGTTCATCCAGACGGCTCCAGAGCTGATGGCGTGATTGGGGGTCCAGGCCGGTGGTCGGTTCGTCCAGGATCAGCAGCTGCGGCTCGTTGATCAGGGCCCGAGCCAGCACCAGCCGCCGCATCATGCCGCCTGACAGGTCCCGCACCCCGGACTGCTCGCGCCCCTCCAGGGAGATAAACTGCAGCAGATTGGCCACCCGTTGCCGCACCACCGACTGCGGCAGATTGAAATAAGCGGCAAACACCTGCAGGTTTTCACGCACCGTCAAGTCTGGGTCCAGGTTGTTGTCCTGCTGACAGACCCCGATCCGGCCCTTGATTTCCCGCCAGGCGCCGTCGCAGTCGTTGTCGAACAGACGCAGACTGCCGCTGTCACGGGGGGTGAAGCCATACAGCATGCGGATGGTGGTGGTCTTTCCGGCGCCATTGGGCCCCAGCAGTCCAAAACATTCGCCGGGCTGCACGCTGAACGAAATGCCGTCCACCGCCACAAAGCTGCCGAAGGACTTACGCAGATTGGAGGTTTCGATGACTGCTGACACAAGCTTCCCTTCGTTACACTGTGCCGCTGCAGGTTGCTGCGGCTGCCAGACTCGCCTGGCAGTATAGCCTGCCGCCCCTTAAAAGCAAACCGTTATGCAGACACTAGCGCAGGCGTCGGTTCAATGCTATGCTGGCGCCACTGAATTTTTCATCAAAGGCTGCTCCTATGGCGCGCTGCTCAAACTGCAAGGCTCCCTTACCACCCGGCTCACAGGTCTGCGATTATTGCGGTAACCGCACCGACATCGACCTGCAGGGCATCCACCACTACACCACCCACGATCTTGACAGCCCGCGCAGCTGCCCGCGTTGCAATGTGAAACTGAAAACCATCAACCTGACCAGTCAGGGACGCTTTCTGATTGAGCGCTGTGAGAGCTGTTACGGACTGTTTTTTGACCCGGGCGAACTGGAGGCCGTCCTGGAAGCCACGGTCAAAAACGTCTTTGAGATTGACCGCGACCGGCTGAATGCCGTCAGCAAAGACCGGCGACCAGACCAACACCCGATCGCCTACATCAAATGTCCGGTCTGTGGCGAGCTGATGCACCGGGTTAACTTCGGCGCCAAGAGCGGCGTCATTGTCGACCGCTGCCGGGCGCACGGTGTCTGGGTGGATGGCGGCGAACTGCGGCAGCTGTTTGAATGGATGCGCTTGGGTGGGCACCTGTTGGAGCAGCAGCGCAAGGAGGAACAGCGCAAAGAGGCGGAAAAACGGGAGCAGGCCGAACGGGAGAAGCTGAAAGGCTGGGCCGACGAGCCTTCCGCCTTTGACCGCTACGGCGGCCCGCTACGGCAGTCGGACCCGGACCTGTTTGAACTGATCATCAAAGCGATCCGCTTTTTCATGAAATGAGCAGACCAGCCGCTGCCAGCAAGCCGCACCGCAGTTGCCATGACACCCCTTGCGGCCAGGTGCTGCTGGCCATCCGCCAGTTTAACGCCCAGCAGTGGTTTGACTGCCACGAGACGCTGGAGCCGCTCTGGCTGACGGCCCACGGTGAGCAACGCGCGTTCTATCAGGGGATCATCCAGTCGGCCATCGCCCTGCTCCATTGGCAGAACGGCAACTACAACGGCAGTATGGCGCTCCTGACAAGCGCTGCCGACTATCTCAGCCAGGTCAGCAGTCCCTGCCAATGGATCGACGTCAGCGGTCTGATCGGCCAGCTGCAGACGGTCCAGCAGCGACTTGACCAGCTGGGGCCCGACGGCATGGACCAGCTGGAACCTGCCCTGCTGCCCCGCCTCACCACTGTCTCGACCTGAAGTGGTCCCTCGCTGGTCAGCTGAGTCCTACTTCAACATCCGCTAACGCAAAAGCCACCGGGTTGTGCCCGGTGGCTTTTGTGCTGTTGTCTGCACGATGCAGTCAGAAACGTTACGGCAGTTCCGTCTCGCCCATCAGATAGCGGTCACACTCCCGTGCCACACCGCGCCCCTCGTTAAAGGCCCAGACCACCAGACTCTGGCCGCGGCGGCAATCGCCGGCGGCAAACACGCCGGGCAGGCTGGTGGCATAGCTGCCGTAGTCGGCCTTGATGGTGCTGCGGGGATCACAGGCAACTCCCATCGCCTCCAGCAGTTGCTGCTCGGGCCCTAAAAAGCCCATGGCCAGCAGCACCAGCCCTGCCGGACGGACCTGCTCAGTGCCAGCAACGGGCGTCGGCACGAACTGCCCCTTGTCATTCTTGCCCCACGAAACCTGCACGGTATGCACCGCGGTCAGGTTGCCGTCGGCATCCCCTTCGAACTTGGTGGCCGTAGTCAGGTAGGTGCGAGGATCGGCCCCGTACTGCTCTGCCGCCTCCTCCTGGCCGTAATCCACCTTGAGGGTCTTGGGCCACTCCGGCCAGGGGTTGTCGTCGGCCCGCTGTTCAGGCGATTGTGGCATGATCTCCAGCTGGGTCACCGACCGGCAGCCGTGGCGCAGCGAGGTGGCTACGCAGTCGGTGCCGGTGTCGCCGCCGCCGATGATGATCACGTCCTTGTCCTTGGCGGAGATGTAGTCGCTTTCCGGCTTCAGCACCGCCTTGGTGTTGGCGGTCAGGAACTCCATGGCGAAGTGGACCCCCTTCAGCTGGCGTCCTTCGATCGGCAGGTCACGGGGTTGGGTGGCGCCGGTGGCCAGCACCACGGCATCGAACTCGCTGCGCAACTTATCCACCGGATAGGCGCTGCTGCCGACGGCGGTATTGCAGACGAAGCTGATCCCTTCCAGCTCCATCAGCTTGATACGGCGCAGCACCACCTCGCGCTTGTCCAGTTTCATGTTGGGGATGCCGTACATCAGCAGGCCACCCGGCAGGTCAGCCCGCTCGAAGACCGTCACGCTGTGACCGGCCTTGTTGAGCTGTGCCGCTGCCGACAGACCAGCAGGGCCAGAGCCGACCACCGCCACCTTCTTGCCGGTGCGAAGCTTGGGCGGCTGCGCTACGATCCAGCCCTCCTGCCAGCCACGCTCCACAATGCTGACCTCGATGTTCTTGATGGTCACCGGCGGATCACTGATGCCGAGGGTACAGGAGCCCTCGCAGGGGGCCGGACAGACCCGCCCGGTAAACTCGGGGAAGTTGTTGGTGCGGTGCAGGCGATCCAGGGCCTGATGCCACAGCCCGCGGTAGACCAGATCGTTCCACTCGGGGATCAGGTTGTTGATCGGGCAGCCGCTGGCCATACCGGACAGCAGCACCCCGGTGTGGCAGAACGGAATGCCGCAGTCCATGCAGCGCGCCCCCTGGATGCGCAGCTTCTCCTCCGACAGATGCAGATGAAACTCGTTCCAGTCCTTGAGCCGCTCCAACGGTTCGCGGTCCGCCGGAATCTCGCGCTCATACTCCATAAATCCGGTTGGTTTTCCCATGGTCGTTATCCCTATATCGTTCGTGATGCGTTCATAACAACTGCATGCAACTGGCCACTGGTCGTCAGGCTGCCTCGCGGGTATTTTCCTCAAAGGCCGCAACCAACGCTTCATCACCACTCAAACCTGCCGCCTTGGCGCGTTCGATGGCCTGCAGCATCCGCTTGTAGTCCATCGGCATTACCTTGACAAAGCGGTCGGCATAGACCTTCCAGTTGATCAGGATGATCGCGGCCCGGGCGCTGCCGGTCAGTTGCTCGTGCTGCTCGATCATCGCCTTCAGGGTGGCCTTGTCCTGCTGGTCAAGGGTCTCCAGGGCAACAATCTCGGTATTGCAGCGGCTGGCAAAGTCGCCGTGCTCGTCGAAGACGTAGGCCACGCCGCCGCTCATGCCGGCGGCGAAGTTGCGGCCGGTGGCGCCCAGCACCACCACGGTACCGCCGGTCATATACTCACAGCCATGGTCGCCGACCCCTTCAACCACGGCATTGGCGCCGGAGTTACGCACACAGAAACGCTCGCCGGCCACGCCGCGGATATAGGCACTGCCGCTGGTGGCGCCGTACAGGGCCACGTTGCCGGCAATGATGTTCTCTTCGGCCTTGAAGGGCGAACCGGCCGGCGGGTAGACCACGATCGAGCCGCCCGAAAGCCCCTTGCCCAGGTAATCGTTGGCATCGCCGCACAGCTCCAGGCTCATCCCTTTGGGGATAAAGGCCCCGAAGCTCTGACCGGCCGAACCGTTGAACTTGAGCCGGACGGTACCCTCCGGCAACCCCTCGGCACCGTGCCTGAGGGTAATCTCGTTGCCGACGATGGTGCCCACCACCCGGTCGATGTTGGTGATCCCTAGCTCGGCCGAGACCGGCTCACCCTTTTCGATGGCCGGCTGACAGATCTTCAGCAGCTGGTTCATATCGAGGCATTTGTCCAGACCGTGATCCTGGGCCTCGACACAGTAGCTGACCGCATCGATCCCCATGTCCGGGCTGTAGAGGATATTGCTGAAGTCCAGCCCCTGTGCCTTCCAGTGGGCAACCGCCTTTTTCGGCTCCAGTACGTTGACGCGACCCACCATCTCGTTGAAGGTGCGGAAGCCGAGCTGCGCCATCAGTTCGCGCACCTCCTGGGCCACGAAGCGCATGAAGTTGACCACATACTCCGGCTTGCCGGCAAAACGCTTGCGCAGTTCCGGGTCCTGGGTGGCGACGCCGGCCGGGCAGGTATTGCTGTGGCAGACCCGCATCATTACACAGCCCAGGGTCACCAGCGGCGCAGTGGCGAAACCGAACTCCTCGGCCCCCAACAGCGCCCCGATCACCACGTCGCGGCCGGTCTTCAACTGACCGTCCACCTCCACCACAATCCGGCTGCGCAGGTTGTTCAGCATCAGAGTCTGATGGGTCTCAGCCAACCCCAGCTCCCAGGGCAGGCCGGCATGTTTGATACTGGAGAGCGGCGAGGCGCCGGTACCACCGTCGTAGCCGCTGACCAGCACCACGTCGGCGTGGGCCTTGGCAACCCCGGCGGCCACCGTGCCGACCCCCACCTCCGAGACCAGCTTGACGCTGATCCGGGCGCGGCGGTTGGCGTTCTTCAGGTCGTGGATCAGCTCCGCCAGATCCTCGATGGAGTAGATATCATGGTGCGGCGGCGGCGAAACCAGGCCGACACCGGGGGTGGTGTGACGGGTCTTGGCCACCCAGGGATAGACCTTGTGGCTCGGCAGCTCGCCACCTTCGCCCGGCTTGGCCCCCTGGGCCATCTTGATCTGGATCTCGCCGGCGTTGGAGAGGTAATGGCTGGTGACCCCGAAGCGGCCGGAGGCCACCTGCTTGATGACACTGTTCTTGGAGTCACCCTGCTCGTTGGTCCAGGTGAACCGTTCCGGGTCCTCGCCCCCCTCGCCGGTATTGGAACGGCCGCCGATCCGGTTCATGGCGATGGCCAGTGCCTCATGGGCCTCCTGACTGATGGAGCCGTAGGACATGGCGCCGGTTTTAAAACGCTTCATGATCTCCTCGACCGGCTCCACCTCCTCGATCGGCACCGGCACCTGCTGTTTGAAATCCAGCAAGCCGCGCAGGGTGTAGTGGCGCTCGCTCTGCTCGTCGATCAGCTGCGAGAAGACCTTGAACTCCTGATAGTCGTTGGTGCGGGTGGCCTTCTGCAAGGCGGTGATGGTCAGCGGGTTGAAGAGGTGCTCCTCGCCGTCCTTGCGCCACTGGTACTGACCGCCGGGATCAAGGGACGGTTCCGCCGCCACCCGCTTGGGGTAGGCCTTGGCATGCCGGTCCAGCAGCTCCTTGGCGATACCATGCAGATCGGTGCCGCCGATCCGCGACGGAGTCCAGGTGAAGTACTTGTCGATCAGCGACTGATGCAGGCCCACCGCCTCGAAGATCTGGGCGCCGCGGTAGCTGGGCACGGTAGAGATGCCCATCTTGGCCATGGTCTTGACGACCCCTTTAACGGTGGCCTTGATATAATTCTTGACCGCCTGCTTGTGATCAACCTCCGGCAGCATCCCCTGGCGGATCAGGTCGTCGATCGACTCGAAGGCCAGGTAGGGGTTGATGGCGGTGCAGCCATAGCCCAGCAGGGTGGCGAAGTGATGTACCTCGCGGGGCTCGCCCGACTCCAGCACCAGCGAGACGTGGGTGCGGGTGGCGGTGCGGATCAGGTGGTGGTGCAGACCGGCCACCGCCAGCAGGGCCGGCAGGGCGGCATACTCCTCATTTACCCCGCGGTCGGACAGGAACAGCACGGTGGTGCCGGCCTCGATGAAGCGCACCGCCGCATTGCACAGGCTCTCCATGGCCCGCTCCATCCCTTCGGCACCATCCTCCGCCTTGAACAGCAGCGACAGGGTGGTGGTCTTGAAGCCGGGCTGATCGAGATGCCGCAGCTTTTCGAACTCCTCATTGGTCAGAATCGGGTGCTCCAGCCGGATGATCCGGGCGCTGCCGGGGCTGGCCTTGAGCAGGTTCGATTCGGAGCCGATGCGGGTCACGGTGGAGGTGACGATCTCCTCGCGGATCGGGTCGATCGGAGGGTTGGTGACCTGGGCAAACAGCTGTTTAAAATAGTTGTAGAGCAGCTGGGGCTGCTCGGAAAGCACCGCCAGCGGCGTGTCGGTGCCCATCGAACCCAACGGTTGGGCGCCGTCCCGGGCCGAGGGGCCCAGGATCACCCGCTGGTCCTCGTAGGTGTAGCCAAAGGCCTGCTGGCACTGCAACAGGCCGGCCTGATCGAACGGCTGGGGCTTGGGGGCCGCAGGCAGATCCTTCAGCAAGAGCTGATTGGTCTTGACCCAGTCAGCGTACGGCTTGGCCGAGGACAGCTCCTTCTTGATCTCCTCATCAGGCACGATCCGGCCCTGCACGGTGTCGATCAGGAACATCCTGCCCGGCTGCAGACGCCCCTTCTGGATCACGCGCTGCGGTTCCACCGGCAGTACGCCGGCCTCGGAGGCCATGATCACCCGGTCGTCGTCGGTGATGTAGTAGCGGCAGGGACGCAGGCCGTTACGGTCCAGCACCGCGCCGATGATCCGACCGTCGGTAAAGGAGATCGCCGCCGGGCCGTCCCACGGCTCCATCAGACAGGCGTGATATTCGTAAAAGGCCCGCTTCTCCTTATCCATGGTCTCGTGGTTTTCCCACGGCTCCGGCACCATCATCATCACGGCGTGGGGCAGGGAACGTCCGGCCATGACCAGCAGCTCCAGGCAGTTGTCGAACATGGCCGAGTCGGAGCCGTTGGTATTGATGATCGGCAGCGCCTTCTTGATATCGTCGCCGAACAGTTCGCTGTTGAACATCGACTGCCGGGCGTACATCCAGTTGACGTTGCCCCGCAAGGTGTTGATCTCGCCGTTGTGGGCCATGAAGTGGTAGGGGTGGGCCCGCTCCCAGCTGGGGAAGGTGTTGGTGGAAAAGCGTGAATGCACCAGCGCCAGGGCACTGACCATATCCGGGTCGCGCAGGTCGGGATAGTACTGGTCCACCTGTACCGGCATCAGCATCCCCTTGTAGATGATGGTGCGAGTGGAGATACTGGACACGTACCAGTAGGGATCAACGTTAATGTCGCGTATCTCGTGGATGGCACGCTGGTTGACGATGTACAGTTTGCGGTTGAAGGCATCCTCGTCCAGATCAGCATCCAGTGGCTGCAGAAACAGCTGCCGCACCATCGGCTCGCCGGCCTTGGCGGTCTCGCCCAGCGACGAGTTGTCGGTCGGCACATCGCGCCAGCCGATGATCTGGACCTGCTCCTCCTTGAGGATCCGCTCCAGCACATGACGGGCACTGTTCCGCTCCGTGGCCTTGGGCGAGGTAAACAGCATGGCGACCCCGTACTCACCCGGCTCAGGCAGTCGAATCCCCAGCGGGGCACAGGCCTTGCGCAGGAACAGATCAGGCATCTGCAGCAGGATGCCGGCGCCGTCGCCGGTATTGGGCTCACAGCCCACCGCGCCACGGTGATCCAGGTTCATCAGCACGGTCAGCGCCTGCTGGACGATATCATGGGACTGCTTACCCTTGATATTGGCCACAAAACCGACGCCACAGGCATCATGCTCGAACTGGGGATCGTACAGCCCCTGCTTTTTCGGTATTCCGATCGTTTTCATAGCGCAACCTTTGTCGTGAGGGAATTCCAGCCGTTTCATGCAGAGCCACCCGTGTGCAAGCAGCGGGCCAATCGCGCTGCAGACTACACAATACTACCACTATCTTGGTGTTTTTACAGGGCGCGGAAAAAAAAACAGGGGGGGCCGATGAGCTGGCATTAGTGACGACACAGGAGCGTCATCGACAGCTGATCAGCACAAGAGAGTTGCACAACAACTCACAAGCTACACACTTGTTTCCTGATGAACGCGGATCAGCACTAAGCAGGGCAACCACGGGGATATCCAGCTACAAAAAAAGCCGGCCCCGCAGATGCGAGGCCGGCCAACTAAAACCCTTGAGAGCTTCTTACCCTTCGACCGGCTACAAATCCAGGTCAACATGACCATTACAGAGCTGATCGCGGGTCTGGGCCACCTCGCTACTCTCCAGATACTCCTCAAACGACATCGTCCGGTCGATCACACCGCCCGGGGTAAACTCCACGATCCGGTTGGCCACGGTGCTGACGAACTCGTGGTCATGGGAAGCAAACAGCACCACCTCGCTGAAGGCGATCAGACCGTTGTTGAGGGCGGTGATCGATTCCAGGTCCAGGTGGTTGGTCGGCTCGTCCAGAATCAGCACGTTGGCGCCGGCCAGCATCATGCGGGACAGCATGCAGCGCACCCGCTCGCCGCCGGAGAGCACCGCGCACTTTTTAGTGGCCTCGTCACCGGAAAACAGCATCCGCCCCAGAAAACCACGGGCAAAGGACTCCCCTTCCGTGGGCGGTGAATACTGCCCCAGCCACTCGATCAGGTTCAGGTCGTTGGCGAAGTAAGCACCGTTCTCCTTGGGGAAGTAGGCGCTGGTGATGGTCACCCCCCAGCGGAAGCTGCCGCTGTCCGGCTCCAGCTCGCCGGCCAGGATCTGGAACAGGGTGGTCTTGGCAAGACCATTACCCCCCACAAAGGCGATCTTGTCCCCCTTGCGCACCGTCAGGGTCAGATCCTTGAAGACCGGCACGCCATCCACGGTCTTTGACAGGTCGCTGATCTCCAGGATGATATCGCCGCAGGGCCGCTCCGGCTTGAAGACCACGTAGGGATACTTGCGGGACGAGACCGGCATCTCCTCGATGGTCAGTTTCTCCAGCAGCCGCTTGCGCGAGGTGGCCTGTTTGGCCTTGGAGGCGTTGGAGGAGAAGCGCTGGATAAACTCCTTCAGTTCGTTGGCCTTGTCGGTTACTTTACGGTTTTCGTCCTGCTTCTGCTTGAGGGTCAGCTGGCTTGCCTGGTACCAGAAGTCGTAGTTACCGACGTAGACCTGAATCCGGCCGAAGTCGATATCGGCCACATGGGTACAGACCTGGTTCAGGAAGTGGCGGTCGTGGGATACCACGATCACGGTGTTGTTGAAACGGGACAGAAACTCCTCCAGCCAGGAGATCGACTTCAGATCCAGGTGGTTGGTCGGTTCGTCCAAGAGCAGGATGTCCGGGTTGCCGAACAGGGCCTGGGCCAGCAGCACCCGCACCTTGTCGCCCCCTTCCAACTCCTTCATCTGCTTGTGACGCAGCTCTTCCGGTATGCCGAGACCGTTCAGCAGCACCGCCGCCTCCGATTCTGCCTCGTAGCCGTTCAGCTCGGCGAACTCAGATTCCAGCTCGGCCGAACGGATGCCATCCTCCTCGCTGAAGTCGCTCTTGGCGTACATCGCTTCCCGGGCCATCATCACCTCATACAGCCGGGTATGGCCCATAATGACGGTATTGAAGACGGTATGTTCATCAAAGGCAAACTGATTCTGCTGCAGGAAGGCGATCCGCTCCTTTGGTCCAACCGATACGGTTCCCGAGTCAGCTTCTGACAGACCGGCCAAGATTTTCAAAAAGGTGGATTTGCCGGCGCCGTTGGCGCCGATCAGGCCGTAGCAGTTGCCCGGTACGAACTTGATGTTGACGTCTTTGAAGATGACCCGCTTGCCATAGGCAAGGCTGATGTTGTTTGCGCTGATCATGGTGATTCTCTCTTTCCGCAGCCATAAAAAAAACCGCAGGGGGTCTCCCTGCGGCAGTTCAGGTGCCGCACAGCTATAGCATACTTGGCCTGCCGAGGCAAGCGCGGCACTGTTTAAGCTACTGAAACAATGGTCAGTACAGCTCCAGCGGCGGCTCTTCCAGTGCGGAAAGCTGCTCACGCAGTTCCAGGATATGCTCACCCCAGTAGTGCACTGTATTGAACCAGGGAAAGGCGATCGGAAAGGCCGGGTCATCCCAACGGCGGGCCAGCCAGGCGCTGTAATGCAGCATCCGCAGGCTGCGCAGCGGTTCGATCAGGCGCAGCTCCTGTGGATCGAACGCGTTAAACTCGCCATAGCCCTCCAGCAGCGCATCCAGCTGCATGGTCTTGCGCTGGCGGTCGCCGGACAGCATCATCCAGATATCCTGTACCGCCGGGGCCATGCGGCTGTCGTCGAAATCCACGAAGTGTGGCGCGTTATCCCGCCAGAGGATGTTACCGCTATGGCAGTCGCCATGGGCCCTGATCATACGGACCGGGCCGCTGGCAGCAAGGAGTGCGTCAATCTTTGTCAGCAGCTGTTCGGTCAGGGCGCTGTAGCTCTCGCGGTACTCAGCGGGAATGAACCGTTCCCGGATCAGGGCCACGCTCTCATGACCGAAAACGACGCTATCCAGGACCGGACGGTGTGTAAAGGCTCGCACGGCACCGATCCGGTGCATCCGCCCCTGCATCCGCCCCAGGATCAGCAGGTTGTCCAGATTGTCGAACTCCGGGGCGTGGCCGCCCTGCTGTGGGTAGAGAGCAAATCTGAAATTGTGGTAATGGAACAGGCTCGCGCCTGCCTGGTTGCACCAGGGGGCCACCACCGGCAGTTCGTGTCCGGCCAGCTCAAGGGTCAGATCATGTTCTTCCACGATCTGCTGGTCGCTCCAACGGCCAGGCCGGTAAAACTTGGCGATCATCGGCTTGGCGTCCTCGATCCCCACCTGGTAGACCCGGTTCTCGTAGCTATTGAGGGCCAGGTTGCGGCAATCGCAGCGAAAACCCTGACTTTCGACGGCATCCATGATGAAATCGGGGGTCAGCCGGTGAAAGGGGTGGCTGTTTTCGTGCATAGTCGATGCCCCTGGGTGGCCTGTTACGGGCGCGGCCGCTCTAAAAGCGGCGCAATGAAGCGGTCGAAGGTGGCCCACTGCTTGGCGGACAGCAGGTCCAGGTCCCCCTCGTTGTCCAGCAGAAAGGTGGCCACGCCGATCACGGTCCGGGTCAGATAGCCGGTACCGGCAACGGCCTGTTCGATCTCGTCCTTGTGTACGCTGATCAGTTTGCGCAGCTGGCGCAGGTCCAGTTCCATGTCGTCATCTCCGGCAGTTTTGGCTGCAATGCTCGGGAAGTATACAAAAAGCTTGCCCCCCTACTCAAGCAGACCGGGACGTTGGTTATGAACGGCGTCCCCGCCGTCCGGTCTTGGGAGCCGGCCGCTCAGCCAGCGGCTTGCCCCGCCGGGGCTTGACCGGCTTGGCGTTTGCGGCCTGCTCCGGCTTCGCAGCCGCCTTGGCCGTCCGTTGCGCTGGTGACCGCTTTTTGGGCGGCTTGGCCGCCTGCTTGAGCTCCTGCACCCGCGTACTCCGTCGGGCTGCCACAAGGGGAAACTCCGCCAGACGCTGGCGGGGGATGGTGTAGGCCAGCAGTTTCTCGATGGCGGTCAAAAGCACCCGTTCCTCCTGACAGACCAGCGAGAGGGCCTGGCCCTGTTCCCCGGCCCGGCCGGTACGGCCGATGCGGTGCACGTAATCCTCTGGCACCTGGGGCAGATCGTAGTTGACCACCTGGGGCAGCCGCTCGATATCCAGGCCGCGGGCCGCCACGTCGGTGGCCACCAGCACCCGCAGGTCGCCCCGTTTGAACTCGGCCAGGGTCCGGTTGCGGATCGACTGGCTCTTGTTGCTGTGGATGGCGGCGGCCTTGATCCCGTCAAAATTCAACTCTTCAGTCAGCTTGTCGGCGCCGTAGCGGGTGCGGCAAAAGACCAGCACCTGCCGCCAGCCCCCCTGACGGATCATGAACGAAAGCATCTCACGCTTGCGGCTCTTTTCCACCTCATACACCGTCTGGGTCACCGCATCGGCGGTGATGGTGCGCCGGGCCACCTCGATCCGGCGCGGCTGGTCCAGCAGTTCATCGGCCAGCTGCTTGATGCTCGGCGAATAGGTGGCCGAAAACAGCAACGCCTGGTGCTTGGGCGGCAGATAGCCCGCCACCTGCTTGATCGCATCGATGAACCCCAGGTCCAGCATCCGGTCGGCCTCGTCCAGTACCAGAAACTCGACCGTGGAGAGGTTGATGGTGCCCCGCTCGGCATGGTCCAGCAGCCGTCCCGGCGTGGCCACCACGATATCGACCCCGCGCTGCAGCCGCTCGATCTGGGCCTGGATGGTCACCCCGCCGTAGATCATGGTGGAACGCAGCGCGAGGCGTCGGGCATAGGCGTTGATCACATCGCTGACCTGACCCGCCAGCTCACGGGTCGGCACCAGCACCAAGGCCCGCGGCTTGCGGCGTTTTTCCTTGGGAACAGCCTCACTTAAGCGCTGCACGATCGGCAGGGCAAAGGCGGCGGTCTTGCCGGTGCCGGTCTGGGCCCCGGCCAACAGATCGCCGCCCTCGAAGATGACCGGGATCGCCTGGGCCTGGATCGGGGTCGGCGTGGTGTAGCCCTGGGTAGCGATGGCACGCAGCAGTTCAGGGCACAGGCCGAGGGTTTCAAACGACATGGGACACACTCCTTGTAAAAACAAAAACCACAGGGGTGAACCCTGTGGTCGTATGGGTCGCAGCTATAGCACGGTATGGCACCACAGTGCAATCTCTAAGCAACCTTCGAGCGCCATCAATCCCATCAGGGCCATTGTAAGCAACGCCGTGAACTGCTATAAGCGAAACAGATGCCGTTAACCAGACGGTTACCTGACTTTTGCTGCCACCATCAGGAGTCCTCCGATGACCATCCCGTCCGTTCCAACCAAAGGCCGCACCCTTGATTATGCCGCACCGGTCTACGACCTGCTGGAACCGCTCTGCCTACTGAACAAGCAGGCGGTCTACGACCAGACCCTGATCCAGGCCCTGGCCCCCCGGCCCGGCGACACGATCCTCGACCTGGGCTGCGGCACCGGCCTGTTATGCCAGAAAATCAGCGCACTGCTCGACCCGGCCCATGGGGGCAGCGTAACCGGCATCGACGCCGCCGGCACTATGATCGAGGCCGCCCGTGAAAAACGGGGCGCCCCCCACTGCCGCTTCGAGGCCATGGCCGCCGAACAGCTCACATTTGAGGACGGCTCCTTTGACGCCGTCATCTCCAGCCTGTTCTACCACCACGTGCCCCTTGACCTGAAGCAGCAGAGCCTCAAGGAAGCCTTTCGCGTGCTCAAACCGGGCGGCAGGCTGGTGATCGCCGACATGGACAAGCCCACCACGCTGCTGGGGGCGCTGGTTTCCCATGCCTCGCGCTGGCTGTTCATGCAGCCGCAGATTGGAGAAAACATCCGCGGCGTGCTGCCTGAGCTGATGGTCGAAGCGGGCTTTCTGCCCCCGCAGCGGGTAGCGCACTTCTTCGGCTACATCTCCGTGTTCACAACCACCAAACCGGCATGATCAATCCATTCACCATCATCGGGCACTACGCCAAAGACCTCGGCACCCTGCAGTCCGAACTGCAGGCCGGTCTGCGACGTTTCTGGGAGGCGGCCGCCGTTACCCTGAACCACAGTACGATCCGGCTGGCCCCCCCGGATGAAACGACCCTGTCGCTACCGCGTAACTTCTTCTCGACCCTGTTCCTCTATTCCTACTATCGCAGCGACATCCCGCCGCAGCGGCGAATCCTCTACGCAGCCCTGAACCAATGCCTGCGCGGCATGGTCACCGGCTGCGACAACATCCTCGACGACGAGTACAAGATCACCCTGGAAACCGACCTGCCAGGTCAGGCCCATCGCTTCCGTTCGGTACTCGACATCATGGTGGCCGACCGGGTGCTGTTCACCCTGCTGACGGAGCATTGTCACCAAAACGGCCTGCCGATGGAACGCGCGATTGAGGCCGCCAACGTCTCCCTGCAGGCCCTGGCCATGAGCGGCGCCCAGGAGGCTGCCGAAGAGGGGGGCATCAGCGAGCGGCTGACACCGGCCGCCATCCTGTCGGAGATCCACCACTTTAAGACCGGCGTACTGTTTCAATCAACCTGGGCCATTCCGAGCCTGCTGGACGGCGAGCTTTCACCGGTTGCCCATGGGGCCCGCCAGGCCCTGTACCAGATCGGTATCGGCTGCCAGTTGCTGGACGACCTGGTGGACCTGTTCATCGACCTGCAGCACAAGCGGCACAACTACGTGGCCTCGGTCATCTACCATAACGAGCCCCGTGAGACCTGGGACCAACTGCAGGCCATGCTCGCCGCCGGTCGTCCCCAGGACGACTTCTACGGGGCCCAGCCGGATCTGTTCCAACGGATCAAGAGCGAGGCCCTGACCACCCTGGAAGGGGGCCTGCACAACCTGTTTCTTGATCGTCACCAGCAGGCGGTCCGCCCGGCAACCGCCTTTATCGCGCGGCGCATCGGCGTAGACCCCGACTAAGCGGCCAGATCCGGTACCGACACCATGCGCTTTGCCTTTATCCTCAAAATCGCCACCCTGATCCTGCTGCGCTCCTGGCGGGCCACCGCCGTGCTGTCGTTCATGGTGATCACGGCCGTGGCGGCGCTGGTCTTTCTCTCGGCGCTGGCGGTGGGCACCAACGACGCCATGATCCGCAACTCAACCGGTCTGTTCTCCGGCCATATCAGCGGTAGCGGCATCAGCGCAAACGATGCCGCCCGACTGCAGGTGACCGGTGTGGAGCAGGTACTGCTCAGACGTCACCGGCCGGTGATCCTCAGTACCAGCAGTTCCCTCGAACCGGTAACCCTGCTGGGGATCGACCCGCTCCAGGAACAAACGGCCACCGCCTTCTGGAAGAAGACCGTGCAGGGCCGCTACCCTGCAACCGGCAGCCAGGAGATCTACCTCAGCCAGGACAGCGCCAAGCGCCTTAAATTACAGGTCGGCGACAGCGTCACCCTGCGCACGCACCAGTCCGTTGCCTTAAAACAGCTCACCGTCAGCGGCATCTACAAGACCGGCATCTCGCACCTCGACCAGGGACTGGCCTTCTGCCCGGTAACGGCCCTGCCGCCGGGAGGACAGGAGCTGTCGGTGGCCCTGTTCCTGGCGGCCGAGGCGCCGATTGACGAGGTGCTCAGCACACTGCGCACGCGGTTGCCCACGGCCAGCTTCACCCCCTGGATGGAGTTCATGCCGGACTTAAAGCAGCTGATCGACCTGGACTACATCTGCATGGCGATCGTGATCACGCTGGTGTTTGCGATTGTCTCAGTCGGCATCTCCTGCACCTTCCTGATCTTCACCCTCAAAAACCTCCGTGAGCACGGCATCATGAAGGCCATGGGCTTCATGGCGGGCGACACCGCCCTGCTGCTGGTATCCCAGATCAGCCTGCTGACGGTCTTTGCCGCAACCGTCGGCACCCTGCTGGGCGTGCTGACGGTAACCGTCTTCGCCCAGATCGGCATCGACATCGGCGCCTTCACCTCCCACAACCAGTATTTTTCCGTCTCCGGCATGCTCTACCCGCGGCTGACCGGGCTGGCGCTGTTTACACCGCCGCTGGTGGCGGTGGTGTTCGGACTGGCAGCCGCCATCTGGCCGATCGTCACCATCATCCGCAAAAACCCGGCGGACATCCTGCGGAGCGTCTGAGCCATGATCACCATCTCCTCCCTTTCCAAGCAGTATGTCTCCGGGCGTGGCCATGTCGCGGCGCTGAGCGATATCTCCTTTTCCGTCGAGCACGGACGGGGCGTGATCCTGGCCGGCAAGTCGGGATCGGGCAAGACCACCCTGCTGAATTGCATCGGCACCCTGGAAGTCCCCGACAGTGGTTCGATCATCTGCAACGGCATCGACATCTGTCGGCTCAACGCCCGCCAACGGGCGCTCTTCAGACGCAGAGAGGTCAGTTTCGTCTTCCAGTCCGGCAACCTGCTGCCCTGGCTGACGGTGGCCGAAAACCTGCAGCTGCCGTTGGAGCTGAACGCCATCACCGGCGCAGACCAACGACGCCGCATTGAAGAGCTGCTGGACACCTTCGGCCTGGCCGGTTACGAAAAGGCCATGCCGGCCGAACTCTCCGGGGGCGAATCGCAACGGATCGCCTTTGCGCGGGCCATCGCCCACACGCCTTCGATCCTGCTGGCGGACGAACCGACCGCCAGCCTCGACTCGGACAACGGCCGCCAACTGATCGAACTGATGTTCTCGCTCTGCCACACCAAAGGGACGTGCCTGTTCATCGCCACCCATGACCAGGAGCTGCTGGGCATGGCCGAGACCGTGATCGCCCTCAAAGACGGCAAGCTGCTGCCACCTGCGCCGGCACCGGCCGGCTGACCGCCCATGCCGCTCTTTCACACCGAGATCTGGCGACAACAGATCGGCGCCACCCTCTTGTACTGGGGGCTGCTGCCGACACTGGTGTTGGGAACGGGACTGGTGCTGGACCGGCTGCTGGGACTCCAGCGCCTGCCGAACGCCCCCTGGCTGATCGCGGTCAGCCTCGTGCTGCTGTCCGCCGGCCTCGGGCTGGTCTGCTGGTCCACCAACGACCTGCACAGATTCGGTGCCGGCACCCCCAGTCCGCTGCGCCCGGCCAAACGACTGATCATGGAGGGCAGCTACCGTCTCTGCCGCCACCCGATGTTCCTCGGCTACGACCTGATGCTGCTGGCAGCCACCCTGCTGCTCAGATCACCGACAGCCCTAGTCGTCAGTTACCCTTTGTTCCTGGCCTGGTCGCTTCTGGTGCTACGCGCGGAGGAACGGATCCTGGTGCTGCGCTTCAAGGAGGACTACCGTCGCTACCAGCAGCAGGTCCCCTTCCTGCTGCCCCACCTCAGGCGCCCCAAACCTTGAACCAGCAACGGCAGTCCGACCCGTTTGACAGCCAGTCAACAAGGGATAGACTAAACGGGTATCAGGTATACCTGTCAGGGAGGAAAGTATGTGCAAACTACGTGGTAGCATGATCGCACTCGGGCTATTGCTCTGCTTGACGGCAACCAGCGTCTCGGCCGAGGTCAACGTCGGCATCGGCATCAGCCTGCCCAACGTCAGCATCGGTATCAACCTGCCGCTGTTCCCACAGCTGGTGGCAGTGCCGGGCTACCCGGTCTACTATGCTCCCGGCGTGGCAACCAACTACTTCTTCTACGACGGCCTGTACTGGGTCTACCAGGACGACTCCTGGTACGCCAGCAACTGGTACAACGGCCCGTGGTGGACGGTGGACCCATGGGATCTGCCGGTCTTCATCCTGCGCATTCCGGTGCGCTATTACCGCTATCCGCCGCCCTACTTCCGCGGCTGGCGACATGATGAACCGCCCCGCTGGGGCCTGCACTGGGGGCCGCAGTGGGAACAGCAACGCAAGGGCTGGAACCGCTGGAACCGCCAGGCCGTTCCGCCACGGGCGCCGCTGCCCAGCTACCAGCGTCAGTATTCAGGCGAACGTTATCCGCAGCAGGCAGAGCAGCAACAACGGCTGCATCAGCAACATTACCGCTACCAACCCCACACCAAGGCGGTTCGGCAGCAGTATCAGCAGCGGCAGCATGACCAGCAGCAACAGCAACACTATGAGCAGCAGCCACGCCGGTACGATACTCAGCCGGAAAGCATGCAGCAAGCCCCGACCCGCCCTAACAAGGTATGGCAAGAGCAACCCCAGCCGAGGGGACCGCAACAGCAACAACCAACTGTGCGACAGCCGCCGTCGGTCAAACAGGGGCACCAGGACGGACCGCAGATGCAGCAACGTTACCCTTCCCAGCCCACCTACCAGCAACGGGGACCAGCGCGACCGGAACAACGTCCGCAGGACAAAGAGCAGCGTTGGCAGCCCAACCAGGGCCCAGGACAACCGGAGCGTGGTTTCGCCCGCTAGTACCCCACACCACGACTGGCAGATACAAAACAGACAAGGCGGCCGATTGGCCGCCTTGTCGTGCGCACAGCTCTCTTTGCAGGGCTTCGAGTTATCGAGCTTTTCCGGCTACCTGCAGCTGCGGCGTCTGCTCGTTGTTGTACTGTTTACGGGCTATCCGCTCCACCTGCGGTTTGAGGTAGCCAAACAGATCCTCTGTCCTGATGGAGCCATCCGGACTAACGACCTCTTCGTGCTTGATCCCCTTGAGCAGGAAATAGGTAAACAGGCCATGGCCCTTCTCGTCGTAGGTGGAGCTGATCTGGGACTCCGATGACGCCGAAAGCACGACCAGGTTGCTGGCCGTAAGCTCCGGCACCTTCATCTTGGCCACCAGCGAACGGGCCCCCTTGGCGATCACCGATCGGCCGCCGCCACCGGAAAAACAGGAGTCAAGGGCCACCAGCACCTCCCGGGCCGGCAGCCTGCTCAAGGCGTCGTACATCCGTTTGAGCGAGTAGCCGGTCTCGTCGATGAAGGCCGGATCGCCGTCATAGGGCACCAGATAGGCATCACCGGTATATGGGCTGGGCGCGCCGTGACCAGAATAATAGACAAAGACCTTGCTGTTTTGCTCCACATTGTTCGGCAGCCACTTCTCAATGTACTTGACAAAGTCCCCCAAGGCAGCCTGTTCGTTGGTCAGCAGCACCACGTTCTCTTCGGGGTAGCCGAGCACCTTGGTCAGATACTCAGAAACTGTCCGGGCATCATGGGTCGCAAAATCGGCAGCCGGCAGCTTCTGGCGATAGCGCTCCAACCCAATCACGATGGCGTAGGCATTGTTGTTGCTTCGCACCATGCTGGCCGGCAACGTGTCGATGTCTGACACAATAGCAACCGGCTTTGCCGCTGCGGCCTGAGGCGGGACCGGTGCAGCGGCTACAGCTTGACTCTCACGTGGTGTGTGCAGCTTGGCGTAGATGGCGTCGGCATTGCCGCGCACATCGTTCACAATCATCCGTGCGGCATTTTCAGCCACAAAACGCGCCTGTTTCTTTTTCAGATCGCTGGCGGCATCTATCCGGGCGATGTAATAGCCGGAACTCTCACCCTCAACCACACCGCGCAATCGCTTGCTGTAGATGATATTCTCCTGCCCGTCGCGCAGCATGAAATCAACAAAGTAATCCTGCTTGCTCACATCAGGCACCATGGCGAGAAACGGAATAAAGAACGAGGTGATGCCGATGAAGTCATCAGCTGCAAAATCTGAGTTGTAGCGCAATACGACGTGCATCTGCGGCTTATGTTTGGCCGGACTGCCGATCATCCCGTTCGACTCGCTGATCAACACCGAATAGAAATCGTTCTTGTATTGGGCCAGCTCCTTCGCCTCCTGCAGGTCGATATCTCCGGCTGCGATGCCCAACTCGAACTTTTGCGCAGGCGGCGGCAACAGCTGCACACTTTGCGAGGTCAGCGTCGATGCGCAGCCCGAGAGCAAGAACAACCCGCAAATTACCGTAAGACATCTCACCATGACCGACCTCCCGCTTCGACAGCATCCATTACTGACGTATGACCTCAGGTGTACGTAACATGCGCTGAGAGTATACGCAATTCATCCCCGAAAGCAAGCAAGGCGGCCGATCGGCCGCCTTGTCTGTTTCCCTGCATAGGCTACTCACCTATTTCACGCTAAAACCTTTATAGGTGGCGAATTCCTTATGATACCCCTCGCCCACCTCGCGTTCGTAATCGGTAACCGCCTCCTGATACTCGTGCTCCGTCAAATCCTCGGCCCGGTCAGTAGAGTCGATCCCATACACGACACAACCGTCGCTACCAATCTCTTCAACCAGATGCTCTGGAGTCACCGGTGCCAGGGTCACCCGTGCCACCACCCAGCCGATCCGTGGTGACTCCTGTACATAGTAAATCTTGTCCGGCTCAAACTGAATCTTGCCGGTCTCAAGGCTCTCGGTTCGCGCGATCAGGTACTTAAGGCCCGGCTCGACATCCTTCTTGACGAAGCAGCTTTTCCCCCGAGTAACCCCGATAAAGGTACGATCAAGATAATTGAAAAAATTGACCGCTCCACCGAAGTTGGTCGTCCGGGCAACGACCAGCGCCGCCTTGCCCGGTTCAGGCTTCACCGTCATGATGTTGAAATTATCCTCCTGCTTGACCATATGTGACGGCGAACAGGCCGCCACGGCCATACCCAACAACACTAGCAGCAACAACTTGGCAGCACTAAGCGGAGAGATGCATCGTTTCATAACTTCCTCCTGGTCGTGCGGAGAGTATGCCTGGATGACGTATCGCACCGCGTTACAGCAACCAGACTAAAAGATCTCCTTGATGAACTCAGCCAGTTCCTCACCTTCATCCTCGGCCTGCACCACAAAAGCCTTGGTCATATTGCTGCTGCCCATTGAGGTGCCTTCGCCACCGGAGCGCACGTCCTTGATCTTGACCAGCACGGCGCCGGTTGTGGCGTCAACCAGCTCGGCATCAATCGAGATGTTGGTCTTGGCGCCTTTGGGGGCCATCACCCCCAGAAACCATTTGGCAGCGCCAACCCCGCCGTTGAAGCGGGTGAACGTGCCGCGCAGGATCAGCGCGTTGGCCTTGGTGGAACTGTTGGCCTCCACCTTTTTGAAGATGCCGTACTCCTTGAGATGCTTGACGGTGCTGTCGGTAAGCGCCCGCACGATATCCTTTTCAGCATCCTGCAAGAGCTTTTTCTCCTCCTCGTCAATATTGACGATCTCAGCCCCTTTGGTGGAGAAATCCTTGACCACGATGGCAGAGTATTTGGTCCCGAGACGCTCGGTTATCAGGATATCTTCTTCGTCGAAATTTCCGGGTTTGGGCAGCGCATCGGCTGCCAAGGCGCAGGTGGCAGACAGGCTGAACGTAACCAACAGGGCCAGCAGGGTGAAGATTCGTTGCATGGATACCTCCAGAGGTGGATGTTGACGTGTCCGAAAACACTGTCTGGCAAGAGTATACCGGGTTGTGACAGCTTGGCAATCACCCACCGGGAAAACTCGAACTGTTGTTGCTGTCCCTACCCCTCCTCTGCGATGTGTAGAAAACGCGGCACCTGCCGACCGTCCAGTTCCACGCGCTCCATAAACATCGCCAGGGGGCGCACCCAGAGCGAGTTGTTGTCATACAGACAGCGATAGACCACCAGCAGCTCGCCGCTCTCGCTGTGGCGGGCGGTCCCCAACACCTGGTACTGTCCTCCCTTGTAGTGCCGGTACAGACCCGGCTCAGGTTGCAGGATGTTCATGTGGTCACCGCCGGTTCTTGCGTTTTTTGGGTGCTGCCGGCACCGATTTGAATTCAGACTCGTAGCCCACCGTGAACGCGGTTGCGCCATCGTTGCGCATACTCATGAAATGGGCGTTGTTGGTGTCGAACGGACAGATCGGCTGGCTGCAGGGTTCAAAGCCGAAACGCCGGTAGTAGGCCGGCTCCCCCAGCACAAACAGCGTCTGGTCCTTTATCAGCTCCTGACGCAGGGCAAAGTTGAGCAGCTCCGTCCCGACACCCTGGCGCTGGAAGTCAGGGGCCACTGCCATCGGCGCCAGGTGCAGACCGCAGACCTGCCTGCCGTGAAAGGCGTTGGAAAAGGCGACGTAGCCGATTACCTTGTTGGTATGGATGCAGACCCATTCCTGCAGCGGCTTGTTGTGTTCGTGCAGCTGCTGCACCAGGGCCGTCTCGTAGGTGCTGCCGGGAAAGGCCCGCTGCAGCAGGGCGTAGACCTTGGGGCGGTGTTCGCTGGTTACTTTCTGAATCTTCATGGTTCCATTACTCCAATGACGTGGTGGCACTGCTCAGGTATGTAGCACAATCGACGTCCCTGGGCATGTAAAACCATGCATTTGCTACCTTCAGTTGCCATAGCCCGGCGATTCAGCTACTATCGCGCCAGTTTTTACCCAACAAGGAGCCCCTATGCCCGCCAATGCCCGCCACATTCTTGTGGCTACCGAAGCCCAGTGCCTGCAGCTCAAGACCGAGATCGAGGCCGGCGCCGATTTCGCCGAGGTTGCCAAACGTGCATCATCCTGCCCGTCTGGTCAGCAGGGGGGTGACCTCGGCACCTTCAACCCCGGCCAGATGGTGCCCGAGTTCGACCAGGCCGTCTTTACCGGCGAGGTGAACACCCTGATCGGTCCTGTTCAGACCCAGTTCGGCTACCACCTGATCGAGGTAACCAAGCGCTGGGAGGCCCCGAAGGCCGAGCCCCAGACCGCCGACACCCTTGATCAGGCGCTGGCCATGTTGCGCCAGGATATGACCAACGCCGCCAGCCAATCGAAATTCTACGACCTGTTCCTGAACACCACCTTCTGCGTGCCGACCCTCGATCCGAAGGAATTGAAGGGCGACGTCACGCTTGAAGAGGGCCAGGTACTGCCCCTGATCGTTGAATCCGACGGCAATGACTACCTGATGATCTTCGACAGCCCTGAACGCCTCAAAAACTGGACCGGCAAAGAGACTACCTGGATCGGCGTACCGGGCCATGTACTGGCCGCCACCACCATGCCGCCGCTGCACATCGCCATGAACGTCGGCAGCGATTACTCCAAGCAGTTTCTACCCGACGAGATCGCCTGGTTGCGCGAAGTGGTGGAACAGTGCAACCAGTCAAGGGCCGAGCAGCCTGCCGCTTGAGGCCATTAGAACGCAGTCGGTGACTGCGTCGATACAACGACAAAAGGCGGCCGATTGGCCGCCTTTTGTCGTTGTTCACTCTCGTGCTGTTCAGCCCTGCTGCTTGGCCAGCAGGTAGCGGCCGACGTAGTTCTTGGAAAACTGGTAGGCAGTGCGGCCGCAGCGCTTGCTCTTGTCATGGGACCACTTGATCGCCTCCTGCTCCAACTCCTTGGTGATGGGGATCTCTTCATTCCGCTCCCGCGCCTCGCGGGTAATGGCCAGCCTGACCGCATCCAGGTAGCGATCCTGAGAAAAGGCGTAAAAGGCGACCCACAGGCCGAAACGATCGGACAACGAGATCTTCTCCTCCATCACCTCGCTCTGCTGCAGCTCGCCATTCACGAACATGCCACCCCGTTGATCCGTCTCGTATTCCGGCAGCAGGTGCCGCCGGTTGGAGGTAACGTAGATCAGCACGTTCTCCGGCGGTGAGTAGACCGAACCGTCCAGGGCGCTTTTCAGCATCTTGTAGCTCAACTCGCCCGGTTCGAAGGTCAGGTCGTCGCACAGCAGGATGAAACGGTAGGGCTGATCCTCCACCACGCTGAAGATCTCCGAAAGGTAGATCAGGTCTTCCTTCTCGATCTGGATCACCCGCAACCCCTGGGGGGCGTACTCGTTGAGCAGCGCCTTGATGATCGAGGACTTGCCGGTGCCGCGGGAGCCCCACAGCAGGGCGTTGTTGGCCGGCAGGCCGGCCAGGAACTGGCGGGTGTTGTGGCTCATCACCTCGATCTGCTTTTCCACGCCAAGCAGTTCCTCCAGCCGGGTGGTGTCGGTCACCCGCACCGGCTCAAGATAGCCGGAAAAGGAATGGCGGCGCCAGTTGGCAGCATAACAGGCGGACCAGTCCACCGGCTTGACGGTGCGGGGCAGCAGCATCTCCACCGAGCTCAGCACCCGCTCCAGCCGGCCAACAACATCAGGTTTCAGGTTCAGCATCGTTCGTCTCGTTTCATAGGTAAAGTGCACCGCAGGCACGGCCGCTCTGACCGGTGCTGGTGTAAACAGGTTGATGGCACGGGAAACGGTGCAGGTTCGAAGGGGAACAGGTAGAGCCGGGCTGCCTCGTGCGGAGCGACCCATATACCCCACCAGCCGGAGGTGTGTCAAACTGAAAGTATGCTGCTTTCACTATGTTTTGATGTCAATGGCCGGATTGAACACTAACGGGGCTTTTTCGGCCCCGGTGCCGAGTTGCGCCCCAGCCGAGCATCCAGCTCATCGATCCAACCGGCCTTGGCGTCAGGAAAGGCATCAGCATAGGGCACGTAGGGCTTGATGTCCAGCACCGGGGTGCCGTCCAAGAGATCCACCCCCCGCAGCTGCAAGGTACGGCCCTCCACCTGCAGCAACTCCACCGCCGACAGGCCGATGGCGTTGGGGCGGTGGGGCGAACGGGTGGCCAGCACGCCACGCTTCGGGCCGCCCCGGGGCGGCTTAACCATAGGCTTCCACCCCTCGCTGAGATGGAAAGCAAAGATCAGCCAGATCCGTTCAAAACCTTGCAGGTCCTGCAGCACCTGCTCATCCAGCCAGTCGGCCAGCTGTAAGGTGGCGTTGGCGGCCTCACCACTCTCGGTGCCGGCCACCACCGTGCTCTGGTGGGGGGCGTCGATCCGGCGCGTGTAGGGCGAACGCAGGATGCCGATCGGACGATAGTGGTACAGGGTGTCGCAGGTCATGGCGCAAATGCTAGCGCAAGCGCAGGTGGCTGACAATACAATAACGGCAGCCTACACGATTCATTTCAGAGAGGTGTTGCGCCGAACCGTATGAAAATGTTACATAGATAAATCCATATCTCTATCGACACGAGGTTGCACGCATGTCAACAAACTGCTTCGGCCCCACCAACCTAGACGCCAGCTTTATCCCCAAGATTGCCCAACAGTGGGGTACTCCGATCTATCTGCACGACCAGGCCTACATCGAGAACAGCTGTGAACAGCTGCTGGGCATGCCCAACGCCTTTGGCCTGCATGTGCGCTACGCCATGAAGGCCAACTCCGACCGCACCGTGCTGCGGGTGGTCACCAATAAGGGGCTGGACCTGGACTGCTCGTCGCTTGACGAAGCAGCCCGCGCCCATGCTGCCGGCATCCCCTACAGCCGGATGATGCTGACCACCCAGGAAGTGCCGATGGGTGAGGAACGGGCCGAGCTGGAACAGATGATCAAAGCGGGGCTGAAATACAACGTCTGCTCCATGCTGCAGTTCACCCTGATCGCCGACTTTGCCAAGGCCAACCGGGTCGACCTCTCCATGCGGGTCCATCCCGGCGCGGCCGGCGGTGGCGAGAGCGCCACCCGCGACACCGGCAGCGAGTACTCCTGCTTCGGCGTGCACCTCAAGGACGTTCCCAAGGTTAAGGCCATGGCCGACGAGCTGGGTCTGCGCTTCACCCAGGTGCACGTGCATATCGGCTCCGGCGGCGACCCGGAAAAGTGGCGCCAGAACATCGACCGCGAACTGGGCTTTGTGAAGGAATACTTCCCCGATGCCACCACCGCCAGCTTCGGCGGTGGCCTGAAGGTGGCCCGCATGCCGGGCGAGAAGCAGGCCGACATCACGGCGCTGGGCACCTATGCCAAGCAGCGCATCGAAGAGTTCAAGGCTGAAACCGGCCGCGAACTGGTGATGGAGATCGAGCCGGGCACCTTTGTGGTGGCCAACTCCGGCCACATCGTTACCCGGGTCATCGACAAGAAACTGACCAACGAGCTGAACTTCCTGATCGTGGACGGCGGCATGGAGCTGTTGACCCGGCCGCTGTTGTACGGTTCCGAGCACCCGATCGCCATCGTACGCAAGGATGGGACGCTCCTCTCCAGCGAGTACGACCAGTGCCCGGCCGAAGGGCTCAAGTCGTTCGGCATCGTGGGGCGCTGCTGCGAAAGCGGCGACTCGGTCCGCCTGGACAACGCCGGCAACATCGTGCCGGTGATGATCGCCGAGCCGGAAATCGGCGACTATGTGGTGATCGGCGGCACCGGGGCCTACTCCGAGAGCATGTCGCCGGAGAACTACAACTCCCACCGCAAGCCGGGGGCGGTGATGAAGACCAAAGGCGGCGAACTGGTGCTGATCCGCAAGAAGCAGGTCCGTTCACAACTGACCGAAAACGAGCTGGACGTGCAGCTGTAATTCACTCGTAAAACATTGCAACACCGCACAAGGCGGCCCCCCACAGGGCCGCCTTGTTTTTTTAAGCGCACAACATGTTTTTCAAAAACGCAAGCGCACTCCACCAAGCAGGCGCAGCTCACCGCTTTCCCCGCTAATGTCCCTGGTTTCGCCATAGACGCCATGCCACTCAAAACCCAGATACGGCGCCACCTCCCGGGTAACCTCGTAGCGCAGCCGCACGCCGGCCGCCAGCTCAGAAAGCCCGGAGCCGGTCTCGCGATCGACATCACGCCTGCTGTGCAGCTTCAGCTCAACCCTGGGCTGCAGCACCAGCCGCTGGGTCAGCAGCTGCTCGTACTCCGCCTCCAGCTTGGCCGCCATCTGCCCGGTGTGGCCCAGATACAGGCCGGCCTTCAGCTCAATCCAGTAGGGGGTCAACCCCTGTAGACCCACTGCCAGCCAGCTCTGCCCCGGCTGGTCACCCAGGTCGGCCCGCAGACCGATCAGGGCATCCCAATAGGCCGCTACCGCCTGAGCCCAGTACAGCTCGGTCCGGGTCATATCCAGCGAACTGCCCGTAAACTCGCCCTCCGACCGGAGCAGCAACCGGCCAAAGGAGCGTCCGTACCAGGCCTGCAGGTCGTAGAGCCACACGGGCGGGCCTTCATGATGCCACTGGCCTTCCAGACGGTTCAGCAACAGCCCGCCGAACAGGTGTTGATCACCCATCACAAGCCTGGGTAACGGGCCGTAGCCGACTCCCTCTGCATAGGCATCAGGGTCCCTTAAGGGTTCCGCATCACCGCCAGCGCCCTGGTCCGGCCGGGCGGGCACCACAGCAGCCGCTCCGTGACCGCCATGGCCAGCGTGGCCGGCATGCTCATCAGCGGCGGTTGCCGGTGGCGGCTCAGCAGCAGCCACGCCAACCAGGATCAGCAGCACCAGGCAACAGAACGCGGCACGTCTTCCCATGTCATTCCAGCACCGCACTGTGCGGCTCATAGGACCACCACCTCCCGGAACATCCCTGCATCCATGTGGTACAGCAGGTGGCAGTGGAAGGCCCAGCGCCCCGGCGCATCGGCGGTCACCAGAAAACTGATCCGCTGGGCCGGCTGCACCACCACCGTATGCTTGCGGGCCATGAAGCGTCCCTGGTCGTCTTCCAGCTCGCTCCACAGGCCGTGCAGATGCATCGGGTGGGTCATCATGGTGTCATTGTGGAGGATGATCCGCAGTCGCTCGCCGTAACGGAGGCGGATCGGCTGCGCATTGCGATACTCGACCCCGTCAAAGGACCAGCTGTAACGGTGCATGTTCCCGGTCAGGTGCAGCTCGATCTCGCGGCTGGGCAGCCGCCGGTCCAGCGGGCCGCCGATGGTATGCAGGTCGGCATAGGTCAGCACCCGCCTGCCGTTGTTACGCAGCCCGATGCCGGGATCATCCAGATTGGTGCGGGGCTGGTCCACCCGCATATCCACACTCGGACCGAACTCCGTCCGGGCATGCCGCACCCGGCGGGAGGGTTTGACCAGATCGGTGACAGCCCCATGGCCGGCATGTCCGTCACCGGACGCTTCCGACTGATCTCCGTCATGGGTGCCATGTCCGCCATGGGCCCCGTGATCCATACTCCCCATCATGTCGGTCATGGTCAGCCATTCGGGCTGGTCCAATGCCGGGAGGACGCCGTGCAGACCGTACTGCTCGGCCAGGGTGCCGCAGGCAAAGCCGCTGCGATCCATGGCCTGGGCAAACAGGGTGTAGGCCCCTTCCCGGGGGGTAACCAGCAGGTCATAGGTCTCGGCAACCCCGATTCGCAGCTCATCCACCGTCACCGGCTCGACATCCTGACCATCGGTCTGCACCACCGTGAGCTTAAGCCCGGGGATACGCAGGTCGAAAAAGGTCTGGGCAGAACCGTTGATACAGCGCAGCCGCAGCTCTTGGCCGGGACGAAACAGGCCGGACCAGCGGGCGGCTGGCGGACAGCCGTTCAGCAGGTAGGTGTAAGTCGCACCGCTGACATCGGCAAGATCGGTGGGGCTCATCCGCATCTGGTTCCACATCTGACGCTTGGCAACGGCCCCGGACAGGCCCGTTTCACCCATATCTCTGAAGAAATCCACCAGGGTAGGCTGATTGAAGTTGTAATAGTGGGGCATGGCCTTCAGTTTGGCCAGTATCCGCATCGGGTCTTCATCGGTCCAGTCCGAAAACAGCAGCAGATGCTCCGGTGTTTCTGTTGTGGACTGATCGGCGGCAGGGGGGTCGATGATGATGGCGCCGAACATACCGGTCTGTTCCTGCATGCCAGAATGGGAATGATACCAGTAGGTGCCGGTCTGCTTGACCCTGAAGCGGTAGACGAAGCTGCTGCCCGGTGCAATGCCGTTGAAACTGATGCCCGGCACGCCGTCCATAGCAAAGGGGAGCAGGATGCCGTGCCAGTGGATCGAGGTGGGTACCTGCAGCTGATTGGTGACCCGGATGGTTACCAGATCACCCTGACGCCAGCGCAAGGTGGGCGCCGGCAGCGAACCATTGATGGTGGTGGCCATCCGCTGCCTGCCGCTGAAGTTGACCGGCGTCTCGGCCACCGTCAGATCGAACTCGCTGCCGCGCAGCTCCGGGGGGCTGCCGGTGAGGGTTACGGCAGCCGAGCTAAAGCTCCAGCGCGGCGTACAGAGCAGCGCTGCACCGGCACCAAGCCCCTGCATAAACCGCCGCCTGGATTGGCCGTATATCGACAGCTGTTCAAGGGTGGCGCGCATTCGGTTCTCCTTGGTCGGTTGAAACCAATCGTCACATCACGCGTTGACAACCATGCTGCCCGCGAGGAACAGGCCACAGCTAAGATGAGGAGGAGCGAGGAGGATCAGGTGATCAAATCAGCCGACATGGGGATAGCGTAGCCAGATATTGCAAAATGTCAAACCTGGCGGTTTGGGAGTAGCAGGCTGCATTTTGCGCAGCAGCGGCAGGGCATCCCGGGAGCGCGTTGAAACAGCAAAGGCGGCCGTTGTCAATTACTTACTGCCAGCTGCAGTGCCGTACCAGGGCATGCTAGACAACCGCCACGATGGTGTAGAGCGACCGTTTGCCGGCCTCAACCCCCTGCAGTTCGTCACCCACCGTCAGGCCGAGCAACTGCTTGCCGAGCGGAGCGGCCGGGGTAATCACCACGATCTCACCAGCCGGATCGTCCAGCTTCATCCCGCCGGCCTGGGGGCCGATGAACAGCCGCCGCTGGTTGCCCGCTCCATCCTCCAGCGTTACCAGGGCGCTCAGGCGCAGCGGCGTATCGTCGTCAAACTCCTGCAGCTCCAGGCTACGGTAGGCCTCAAGTCCCTGGCGAATATCCTGGGCACGGTTGGCCTGCCCCTGGGCGATATAGGAGGCCTCCAGGGCGGTGGTGTCGTACTTGTTGTCCGGCTGGCACTCCTCGTGGGTGGCGGCACGGTGGGCATGCAGTGCTGCGGCGGTAAACAGGTCCAGATCGGCCTGCAGGCGGGCAATGATGGTGGCAACAAGCTGCTGTTTGGTCATGGGTATGCTCATCCAGCCGCCGGTAGCGCCGTCTCCAGGGTCTCGTTGCCGATGGTCAGGTAGCAAACACCTTCGGTAATGGTGATCCCCCAGATCAGGGAACGCTCCAGGCGCTGCACGATGGCAGCGACAAACGTCTGATCAACGGTGATGATGCTCAGGTTGGCACAACGCGCCAACTTGGGCAGATGCTGCTGTTCCCAACTGGACAGTGCCCGGCCGCTGGCCAACAGTCGCACCTGCTCGCTATGGCGGCTGGCCTTGATGATCCGTTCGCTGTCCGGCAGTCCCACCTCCACCCATAGCCGCACCCGGCCATCGCCGTTTTTCAGCCACAGCTCAGGCTCGTCGCTGGCACAGAGCCCCTTGGTGAAGCTTAAGCCCTCTTCATAAAAGAGGGCATAGGCCAACAACCGCGCCACCAGGCGCTCCTCGGTCTCGGAGGGGTGCTGGGCCACGGTGGCGGTCAGGGTTTCGTAGACACCGCGATCAAGGTCCGACAGCGTGATGGTTGCCTTATAGATAGTGGCGGGTAGTGCCATAGATAATCCTTTTCAGTTTGGCCGCTGGCCCCGCAGCAGCTTGTGCAGCAGGCTGTCCAGGGCCGAGGCGAAGCGGTTGCGGTCACTCATGTTGAACGGGGGCGGCCCGCCGCCCTGGATCATGCCGCTATCGCGCAGCTCGCTCATCAGATCGCGAAAGGCCAGCCGGTCTCCGATGGATTCTTCCGTGTACTGCTCGCCGCGCGGGTCCAGGGCGATGCCCCCCTTGGCCACAATGCGGGCCGCCAGCGGCACATCGGCGGTCACCACCAGATCGTTGGTGGCTGCATGTTCGGCAATGTAGTCGTCGGCCACATCAAACCCGTCGGCCACCACAATCGACTCCACCAGCGGGCCATTGTGCTTGGCCAGACTCTTGTTGGCCACCAGGCAGAGCGGCACCTGCAGCCGGCTTGAGGCCCGGAACAGGATCTCCTTCACCACCCGTGGGCAGGCATCGGCATCAATCCAGATCTTCATGGGGAGTATATCTGAATGAAAAACAGGGCATACGCAATCACAAACAACCAAGGCGGCCTTTTGGCCGCCTTGCAGATTACCGTGGTGCCAGCCGGAACTCCGCTGTAAATCACTGATTTTCCCTGATACATCGTACCGACAGGCCGTCAGTTTTAAGGTAGCTGGCATACTCCTCAATCCTGTCTGAATCAATTGAGGTAGACACCTTTTACCAGCTTGGCCTCAGCACCGTTATAACTCCACCATGAGCCCCAGAAGCCTACATCGCCGAACATACCGTAGGCATTGATGGAGCCTCCAGGCAAGCCGTTAAATCCCACACTGTTGGTGCCATTTCCATCTTGTTTCCATCCGGATTGGCTGCGCAACTGTTTGGCTGCGCTATCTTCAGCACCAGCAGAGCGGGCCAGTTCAGCCCAGTCTTCAACCGTCGCTACTCGCCACCCTTTCGGGGCCAACCCTCTCGCATCCTGCACTGCAAACCAATTGTAGAGCTTGCCGTACTTTTTCCCGTTTGCGTCCTTGAACTCGTAGTTGCACCAGGCAGGGGTCTTTTCGTTGTACGCCTTTATCCAGGCAGCCGCTGACCTGACTTCCAAAATTTTGTCGCCATTGCGAAACGTGCCGACGTTTAGATTCTCGCTCATCCAGGTCTGGCTTCCGATTTTTACTGCTGGAAAGCCCTCCTTGCTGGCGGCTTGAGCTGCAGCATGCTGCAGCAGCGCAAGGATAAAGAGTACGGCCATTAGCGTCTTTTTCATAGGGGTCTCCTGTAGGTTCAAGGGCATTGCCAGCAAAATACCGTCTGCTCTCTACACTGCTCCCGGCTTCTAGCATCATGTAAGTGTCTTGTTATAACAGCGCATTGCTACCGGTACACCTGATCGTGACTGCCGATGTCGAGCAGGATGATCTCTTGTTCGGTGACCAAGACGGTGAGGGTGATACGATAGCTGTGGGTGAGGCTCACCGACTGGATGCCTTGTAACTTGCCGGTCAGGTGACGATACTTTAGGTGGGGCTGGAACGGATCGGCTTCCAGGTCGCGCAGGGCAGCGGTGAATTTGCCCCGCAGTTCAGGATGATGTTTCACGAACTTCTCAGCCGCACGGGTAAAGCAGGCGGTCCAGACCAAGGTATACATGCTAACCGTCCAGGCCCAGTTCCTTGATCAGGTCGGCGGCGCTACCCCGCCGCACCCGCCCCGCCTTCACATCCTCCAGCGAAGCCTTCACCCGCGCTACGTAGGCTTCCTCCGCCTCGGACACCAACTCCTGATAACGCGCCTCGGTCAGCACTACATACTCGGGCCGGTTATTGCGGATCAGATGCACGTCACCGTTGACGATCAGATCGTCAAGCGCCGCGAGGCCGCGGCGTTTAAGCTCTTGCGCAGGGACGGTATTCATGGCGGCACTCCTTTAAGTACTTGATCAAGTACCCATATCATGCCACAGGCCAAACCCTCGGGCAACCAGATTGTTGCCCCACAACAACAAAGGCGGCCAATTGGCCGCCTGGTGAATTATCTATTCTGTCCGCCGCCTTGCCATGTAACGAAAAGTGCCCCAATCACTTGACGACACCCGAGAATGCGTCAAACTTACCCCATGGCAAGGCTTCCCACTTACCCCCGCGGGATCGGAGCGTCGCATCCATGAAAATCATCCTGATACTCAGTACTACCCTGCTGCTGGCAGTTGCGCTGCCTGCTGCAGATGGCCGCTGCGAAAGCGAGGCGAGGCCTGCCCACCAGTCGTCGTCCCAGCCGGGGGATGAACCGCAGTTGACCCGCACGGTTTTGCTCTCGGGGCTCAGCGATCCCTGGGACCTGGCGTTCACGCCCGACGGGACGATGTTGTTCACCGAAAAATGCCGCGGACTGTCGGTGCGCCGCCCAGACGGCACTGTCCATCGCTTGTTCGGCACAAAGGGTTCCGCTGTGGTGGCCCCTGATTTTTTCTGCCGGGGACAGAGCGGCATGCACGGCGTTGCCGTGGATCCCAATTTCGTGCGCAACCGCTTCATCTACGTCTACATGCCGTCAAATCTCAGCACTCGGCCGTCCAATCGGGTCGTCCGCCTGACCGTTAACACCGCTTATTCGTCCGTGAGCGCCCGCAGAGACATCGTGACCGATATTCCTTTCAAACGCAGCTTCAATCGCTGGGGCAGAGAGGGGGCCCATAGCGGCGGCCGCATCCGCTTCGGTCCATCCGACAGGTTCCTGTATGTCACCACCGGCGACAACCATAACGGAACGCTCCCGCAGGATCTAAAGAGCCTCGGAGGAAAGATTCTCCGCATCGACCGCAACGGGGCGGCTGCTCCCGGCAACAAGACACCGTCAGGCGGCGATCCGCGCATCTTTACCTACGGGCATCGCAATGTCCAAGGCATTGCCTTCCGTCCCGGATCCGGCCGTCCCTTTGCATGCGAACACGGACCAGGGCGTGACGATGAAGTGACCCCGCTTAGCCCCGGCGGCAATGGCGGCTGGGATCCGAAACCGGGGCCGGGCGTCGACTGCGCCAGCAACTATTGCGGCTATATCTCCAACAAGCGTGACGGCACGCCGACGCCCATGACCGACACCGGCACGTTCCCCCATGCGATGCGGCCTTCCTGGAATAACAACGGTGTATCTGAAGGCATGTCGCCGTGTGTCTTTCTCAGCGGATCACAGTGGAAAGGATGGGAGGGCCGGCTGGCGGTGGGGTTCCTTCGCGGCCAGCGCATAGACATCTTGAAACTTGACCAAGCCGGGATGGCCACGGGGCGATTGAAGATGCCCGGCATCCCCTCGGAACGCGTGCGAACCCTCGTACTCGGTCCCGATCAGGCGCTGTACGTCTCCACCGATGACGGTGACATCTGGCGGATATCCGCACCACCCTAGCAGGCCGCCGAAGCCGACACCATTTTCAGAACAGTGCTGCACGAAGGAGAGATGAGATGACAACGCACGCAAAGAACACAATCTGTCTCTGGTATGACCGCGATGCCGAGGAGGCGGCACGATTTTATGCCGCCACCTTTCCTGATTCATCAGTTGGCGCGGTACTCCGCGCACCGGGAGACTATCCGTCCGGCAAACAGGGAGATGTGTTGACGGTTGCATTTACCGTGATGGGTATTCCCTGCATCGGCCTGAATGGCGGACCCGAGATCACGCACAACGGGGCATTCTCGTTTCAGGTGGCAACCGTTGACCAGGCCGAGACGGATCGTTATTGGAACGCCATTGTCGGCAATGGCGGCGAAGAGATTGAGTGCGGCTGGTGCAGGGACAAATGGGGAGTGTCATGGCAGATTACCCCGCTGGCCCTGATCGACGCGATAGCCGATCCCGACCCCGCCGCTGCCAAGCGAGCGTTCGATGCGATGATGCAGATGAAAAAGATCGACATCGCGGCCATAGAAGCGGCGCGCCGTGGTACCGTGCTTGCTAGTGGCGGGGTCTGCAAAGAGTGCTTGCATGAAGATGTTGATTCGTGCGTCTGTCCTGAACCAAAGGGCAGCGAGTAAAACAGCAAAGGCGGCCAATCGGCCGCCTTGTAATCAAACTTTGCATCTAACCACTACTTCCTCAGCACAAAGAAGGTATACCCATAGCTGGCCGAATACTTCTGGAACATCTCTATCTCGGTTTCCAGCCTGGCATACACCTCTTCCGCTTCAGTAATGCCGACGTTGCGCTTTTTCAGCTCATCCATCCGCGCCATCATCGGCCTGTAGTAGTCATCCCACCAGGCGCTATCCGGCAGATTAAAGCTGTCCACAACCCGGTAACCGCAGTCCCTTGCCTCCTGACAGACCTTGTCTGCACTTCTGATGTCCGGGTACTCGATGTCAAAGTACTCCTTTACTTCAGCAGGAGGATTATCAACGAACCAGCAGAGCTCAGTAAAGGCAAGGTAGCCGCCCGGTTTGAGGTAGCGGAAAAACTCTCTCAAACCGCGCTCAAGTCCAATAATAAAGATAGAACCCTCAGCCCAGAGCAGATCGAAACTTTCTCTGGCAAACGGCAGCTCCATCATGGACAGCTCATGGGTTTCAATGTTCAGTCCGGCCTGTTCTGCCGACAGCTGCAAGGCATTCAGCAGCGGTCCATGGTTATCGATCGCAACAATCTTTGTCCGCAGTTCCTCTGCAAGGACAAGGGTCTGCATACCTGAGCCACAGCCGATATCCAAGACATTCGGATTCTCCGGCAGATCGGCCAACAACTCCAGCGCACGCAAGGTTGCCTCCCTGCACCCCGGGCCTTGCCGGGGCAGTTTTTCAAACAGATCGTAAAAGTACTTCATGGTCATATTGCTCTCCAGAGGCGCCGACCATTTGCGGATCAACAGCGCCTCTTTTTCGGATATACCCAGCGACAGCAGAAAGGCGTGGTGAGCCGCCGGCTCCTGCCGTTCAAACTCCACATGCAGTTTTTTCATGGCAGCGTCATCCATACCGGCTGCCCGCAGCATGGCAACAAACATCTCCTTATTCACGGAGGCAGCCGGGCCACCAGCTCCCTGCACCTTCAGCATGCCGGCCAGCAGATGCTGCTTGGTCCGCAACGCTTCAATCTCCGCGCCGATCTCATCCAGACGCCGCCGCAAGACCGTGGTCGAATCATCACCGACCGTGGCAAGGATCGCCCTGATCCCCTCGATATCCATCCCGGCCCTACGCAGGGAGCAGATCGATTCCAGCCTGGCATGATCTGCGGGCGAGTACTGGCGATACCCGGCCTCGCTGCGCCCCGATGGGGAGAGCAGCCCGATCCGGTCATAGTACAGCAGGGTACTGCGTGAGAGCCCGAACTGACGGGCCAGTTGGGTAATATGGTACATGCTGCCCCCGGAGATGCCCCAGGCTTTGCCGGGGGCGTAATGCCATCAGGCGTATTTTGACCTGATCTCTGTTATCATGTTTGCTGGCAGCCCCAGCCACTCCAGAAAACTCTGGTGTCCGGCAGGGTTCTCCTGCTCAAACAGACGGTGCCACTGCTCCATGGTTGCCTGATCCAGGCCGATCGCCTTAAAGCGGGCCACCCACTCCTCCACGGTTACGGTTGGTTTCATGATTATTCTCCCTTTGCTCTGTAAGTGTATCATGGCCATGATGGAGACAACGCTAAACTGTGTAGCAATAGACGGGTCAACAGGTTTTTTAATAAAAAAAGACGACCAATTGGCCGCCTGGTGAATTGAGATAAACAGTCACCTGAATTTTCGTCCATTTATTTCGTTACGATTTCCGACGGCTTGGCGGTATCTTCCCCTAAGCTGTACTGACCACCCCACCCCGACTAGGAACCTGCCATGGACCGCTCATCCCGTAATTACCTCAACACGCGCCACCTC
>Ga0209016_1000397_pt1 | contig 52836 bp, 45 predicted proteins | sample EPASupsiteSAE305_FD_187265 | JGI IMG/M metagenome (GOLD analysis project Ga0209016, IMG submission 187265) | Bioremediated contaminated groundwater microbial communities from EPA Superfund site, New Mexico - SAE3-05 (SPAdes) (version 2) | ecosystem: Environmental > Aquatic > Deep subsurface >... | reverse complement strand
TACGATTGCTGGGGCGTAATTTTAAGGTCTGGAGGCCGCTTGATCTGCTGCTGCAGGGGATCAAGTATCTGGTGCTGTTCTTCTTCGTGAAGATAATTCTGCTTGATATGCCTGCCTTTGCCGTTGCTGCCTTTCTGGATACCCCTTATTGGGCAGCCAGTGATGCCAAGATGCTGCATTTTTTTACCCAGATTTCTGCCACAACCGTTACGGTGCTGACGGTACTGACACTGCTGTCTCTGGTCTATCGTAATGTCTGGTGCCGCTACCTGTGTCCCTACGGTGCCCTGCTGGGTGTCCTGAGCCTGCTGAGTCCGTTCAAGATCCGGCGTAACCCGCACACCTGTACTGATTGTCGCCAGTGCAGTCAGGCCTGCCCGGCAGGCATCAGCGTGCACAGCACAACCAAGGTTGTCTCGCCTGAATGCACCGGCTGCCTGACCTGCGTAGCTGCCTGTCCGCATCAGGAAGTGCTGGTCATGCAGCCATCGTTCTGGAAACGTCCACTGCCGGTCTGGCTTTTTCCGGCAGTTGCCCTGAGCCTGTTTATGGTCTCAATCGGGGTTGGTATGGCAAGCGGTCACTGGCAGACGGTGTTGACCTACGACGATTACCGCCAACTGTTGCCGATGCTGCCGTATCTGAGTCATTGAGGATGGTTGACGCGGGCGACGGTTGGACGGCGGTCAGGATGGTACCCTGCAGAAAATTACAAAATTACTGCAGCACTGCTGCGCGTTCAATTGTTTACATGCCTTGCGTCTGAGGAGCGCCGTGACATGTACGACAGGCTTCTTCAGTCGCTTTGCGTTTAAGCAGGCTGTCTTTGTCTTTGGGTTGCCCTTTGCCCATCAGTTTTGCTCCCACTTTGTGGCAGCCAAAACATCCCTGTCCCTGTAGTGCCTTATGCATCTTGACCATAGCCGGGTTCTTGCTGTGGCAGACGGTACATTCAAAGGCTGCCACAGGCGGTGCAAGCAGCAGCATCAGTACCAGCAACATGCTTCTTGTGGTTTGTCTGTTTTTCATGCCGTTTGCATAGCACAACAGGAAGGGAATGGTGTTGACCGAAGTCAAGTTTAGGTGTTGTTGCTATGTCTGGTTAACTGGTGATTGATAGCTGGTTTCCGAATCGGAAACAAACAATTTGTTATCCGGAGTTTCCGGATGGAAACTAGTTAAGGCGGTGGGAAGTCCCTGCAGGTAAAAAGGCCGTCGGCAGTATGCCGGCGGCCTTTTGGCAGAGGTTACGGAGAGAAAGCTAACCTTCAGTCAGTACCTTTTCATCGTAGAGCGCCTCAATCTTGCGCCGATGCCCCAGTTCAACCTCGGCAAAGGTCAAAAGGGTCTTCTGCAGCTTGGGATCTTCAGTCATGCCGGCCGCAGCCTTGTAAAGCTGGTACGCGCTCTCTTCGGCCTTCAGGGCAAAGGTCAGGATCTCCTGATAGCTCATCTGGGGGTGAAAGGGGACATCCTTCAGATACTGGCCGATGGTTGCCTCAGGGATCTTGCAGACATTGACCTCTTCGATCTTTTCCGGATCAACCTTGGAAAAGACCTCTTTGTGTGTTGCCTCTTCCTGGGCCAGTTCCTCAAACATCTTGCGGGCAGCCGGGCTTACGGTAAGCTCGGCAGCACGTTTATACATCTGATACGCGGTTTCCTCTCGTTCAACCGCAAAGTCCACCACTTCCTTAAGGGAAATAAAACTCATCGACTCCTCCTTATTCACAGTGAAAATCTTTAATATACTCAAGAACCTGAGCCGGGTGTTGTTCGGCTTTGGCTACTTTGGTCCAATGTTTTCTGATGACACCGTCCGCACAGATCAATACGGTGGAGCGGATTACTCCGGAAACCTGTTTGCCGTACATCATCTTCTCGCCAAAGGCGTGATAGGCCTTCATCACACGGGCATCAGGATCAGACAGCAGCACCATGTTCAGCTCATGATTATCAATGAAGCGCTGGTGTGAAGCCAGCGAGTCGCGGCTGATCCCCAGAATGACAAAGCCCAGTTTTTCAAACTCCGGCTTCAGGTCACGGAAGCCGGCAGCCTCCTTGGTGCAGCCTGATGTGTTGTCCCTGGGATAAAAAAACAGTAACAGTCGTCGTCCCGCATAGTCCTGCAGGCGGTGACGTCTGCCGTCACTCCCCTCCAGATCAAAATCCGGGGCTTTATTGTCAATAAGGGTCATGTCTGCTCCTTAATGCTGAGTACACAAGGTTGAATCTGTATACACTATACATCAAAAAAGTCAACATTGGCTCGCAACCGCTCAGAGCTCATCAGAACCGGTGTTTGTTTCAGCCGGTTTGTCAAAGACAGGACTGGCCCGCCCGGCCAAGTTGTGCGTGCAATTTTGAAGGAGTGATGTTACTTTTATGTAACGAGGTGCCATTGCTATGCAGCAGCTGACGACAATCTACCGGGATATTCTGGAAAGTATGGCGGAAGGGATCATCTTTGCCGATGCTGATGACCGGCTAACCTTTATTAACCAGACTGCCGAGGAGATCAGAGGGATCAAGGCCGAAAATTTTATCGGCCGAACCATCTTCTCGGTGCATTCTCCCAACTCAGCCAAGCGTATCAAAGAGCTGTTGCAGAAGCTGCGTGATGGCTCCATCAAGCAGGCCCGGCGGGTGATTGAGGTGAAGGGGCGCTATTTTGAGAACAGTTACTATCCCGTGAGCAGTCCTGACGGGGGATATCTGGGAACATTGCTGATCAGCCGCGATGTTACTGAACGGCAGCAGTTGCAGCATGAAAACCAGTCGCTCAAACAGCGGATGGCCTGCGGTAGTTTCGGCGGGTTTGTCAGTATCAGCTCATCCATGCTGCCGGTATTTCAGACCATTGGTGCCGTGGCGGGACTGGAGTCAACGGTGCTGATCACCGGTGAGAGCGGTACCGGTAAAGAGCTGGTGGCTGCGGCCATACACCGTAACAGCGCCCGCAATGAGCGGGCAATGATAACGGTCAACTGTGCGGCATTACCGGAGCATCTGGTTGAATCCGAACTGTTTGGTTACCAGCGCGGAGCCTTTACCGGTGCCATCAGCAACCATCGCGGTAAATTTGAACAGGCGGACAAAAGCACGATCTTTCTGGATGAGGTCGGAGACCTGCCGGCCAATGCCCAGGCCAAGCTGCTGCGGGTGCTGCAGGAGCGGACCGTCAGCCGGCTGGGATCTGAAAAGGATATCCGGGTGGATGTCAGGATTATTGCTGCAACCAATCGTAACCTGCAGCAGATGGTGGCGGATGGTCTGTTCAGGGAGGATCTCTATTACCGCCTGAATGTGATTTCATTGCCGGTGCCTCCCCTGCGGGAGCGGCGTGAGGATATTCTGCCCATGGCGGAGTTCTTTCTGAAAAGATTCAGTGAGCGGATGGAACGTCCGCAGCTGGGGATTTGTGAGGCGACCCGGTCGGTGCTGCTTTCCTACGACTATCCCGGTAATGTGCGCGAGTTGGAACATGCGATTGAGCGTGCCGTTGCGCTCTGTCCCGGCTCGTGCATATCTCCGGCAGACCTGCCTGAACAGTTTGTGGCTGCCCGCAGCTCCGGGGGGCCGGACTGGCAACAGCCCCTGTCAGTACGGGCCGGAGATCAGTATCGCCCGGATGATGCCGCTCCTGCCACCCTGGCCAATGCCCGCGAAGAGTCGGAGCGTCGGCTGATCCTTGATGCTCTGATCAGGACTGGCGGCCGCAAGGCTGAGGCCGCAAAATTGCTGAATATCTCACGTAAAACCCTCTGGGAAAAATTGAAGCTGATTAACCAAACGTAACGTTTTTTAGTGCCATGTTACCAATAGGTAACATGGCGCCTGCCTCTGTTCTATCACTCCTGTTTTTGTCTCCTTAAAAAAGTTAGCTAAACCAAGTTGTTGGCCCTGTCTGGGGAAGTTGGCACAGCTCCTGTATAGGCAGTCTGTACTGCAGGGGCATGGTGCGCATTTTTTGTGCATGGCCGGCTTGCGGATTTAACGTTCGGTGCTACCCTTGAACCAGCCAGAACTGGCGCATCGATTGAGGGGCCGATAGGGTGAGGTGGGTATGCCTGTTTCAGGTGTAGTACTGAGTTGCAGACCGGGAAAAGAGACCCTGGTTGCAGAACTGGCCAGGCTGGTGCCTGGCGTTGAGGTGCATGCTGCACTGCCTGACGGGCAGGTTATTGCGGTGATTGAGGCCGCTTCGGTCCAGGCCGAGGTGGATATCGCCTCACAGCTTGAGCAGCTTGATGCGGTTATCAGTGTACAGGTGGCGTACCATAACTTTGAAGATGTTACCCAAGAAGGAGGCGCAGATGGAACTGACGAGGCGTGATTTCCTGAAGGCCAGTGCGGCAGCAGCCGCCTTTGCAGCAGCCGGGGCACAGGCACTTGCCCCCCGCCTGGCTTCTGCAGCCGATGACAAAGGGATCAAGTGGGGCAAGGCGCCCTGCCGTTACTGCGGCGTTGGCTGCTGTGTGCTGGTGGGGGTCAAGGATGGCAGGATCGTTGCCACCAAGGGTGACCCGGCCGGCCCGGTCAACAAGGGGCTCAACTGTATCAAGGGCTACTTTCTCTCCAAGGCGCTCTACGGCAAGGATCGTCTGACCCATCCGCTGATCCGCAAGGGCAACAAGATGGTCAAGGCCAGCTGGGATGAGGCCTTGAACCTGATTGCGTCCAAGTACAAGGAGGCGATTGCCAAGAACGGCCCTGACTCGGTGGCGATCTACGGCTCCGGGCAGTGGACCGTGTTTGAAGGCTACACGGCAGTCAAGCTGTTCAAGGGGGGGATCGGCACCAACAATGTGGAGCCCAATGCCCGGCTCTGTATGGCCTCGGCCGTGGTCGGCTTCATGAATACCTTTGGTTCAGACGAGCCGATGGGCTGTTACGATGACCTTGACCTGGGCGATACCTATATCCTCTGGGGCGCCAACATGGCAGAGGCCCACCCGGTACTGTTTTCACGTCTGATTGATAACAAGCTGAAGAACAAGAAGGTTAAAATCATTGATATTGCCACCCGCCGGACCCGTACCACCCAGATGGCGGATGAATATATCCCGATGCATCCCCAGGGGGATCTGGCTGCCCTGAATGCCATTGCCCACGTCATCCTGCGGGACAAGCTGTATGATGAGTCCTTTGTCAAACAGCATGTCACCTTCAAGCGGGGTACCGAGAACCAGCCCTATGGTCTGAAGGATAAGGAAAACCCCAAAGAGGAACCCAAACCGCTGACCTTTGATGAATACAAGCAGCTGATGAAGCAGTTTACCCCGGAGTGGGCTGAAAAACTGTCCGGGATACCGGCCAAAAAGATTGAGCATCTGGCCCAGCTCTATACTGACAAGAGCCGCAAGGTCAATTCGCTCTGGACCATGGGGGTCAACCAGCATGTACGTGGGGTCTGGGTCAATAACCTGATCTATAACCTGCACCTCTTAACCGGCAAGATCTGCAAGCCGGGCGAAAATCCGCTCTCCCTGACCGGCCAGCCTTCCGCCTGCGGTACCGCCCGTGAGGTGGGCACTTTTGCCCATCGCCTGCCTGCCGACATGGTGGTGATGAATGAGGCCCATCGCAAGAAGACCGCCGAGATCTGGGGCGTTGATCCCAAGAAGATCTCGCCCAAGGTCGGGCTGCATACCATGGAAATGTACCGTGCCATTGACCGTGGTGAGCTGAAGTGTCTCTGGATCCAGTGCACCAACCCGTTCCAGTCGATCCCGAATCTCTCCCGCTACCGCAAGGCCGCCCAGGCCCGCAAGGCCTTCATTGTGGTCTCGGATATCTATCCCACCAGGTCAACGGAAGTGGCGGACGTGATCCTGCCCTCTGCCTCCTGGGTTGAGAAAGAGGGGGTCTTCGGCAACACCGAGCGCCGCACCCAGCACTGGTTCAAAATGATCGAACCTCCTGGCGAGGCAAAGGAAGATACCTGGCAGCTGATCGAGTTTGCCAAACGGCTTGGTCACGGCAACCTCTTTCCTTACAGCCAGAAAAATTTCCACAAAGAGATGTGGGAGGAATACCGCAAGTTTACCATCGGCACCGGTAAGGATCTGGCCCCCTATGAAACCTACTTTAAAGTGCGCGGGCTGCGTTGGCCGGTCAAGTCCAACGGTCAGGAAACCCGCTGGCGTTATACCGATGCTGATGATCCTTACGTCAAGAAGGGGGAAGGGGTTAAATTCTACAAGGCGCCGGGTAACAAGGCCACAATCTGGTTCCGCCCTTATGAGCCGCCTGCAGAGAGCCCGAATAGCGAGTATCCGTTCTGGTACTGCACCGGCCGGCTGCTGGAACATTGGCACACCGCCACCATGACCGGCCGGGTACCTGAGTTGAAACGGGCCATGCCGGGGGCAACCCTGGAGATGCATCCGGAAGATGCCGCCCGCTTGGGGATCAAGAACCGCGACAAGGTCAAGGTCAGTTCCCGCCGGGGATCGGTGGTGCTGACGGCCGAGGTCAATGGCCGCGGCAAGCCGGAGAAGGGCAATGTCTTCACCACCTTCTTTGATGAAACCAAGCTGATCAATGACCTCTGTATTGATGCCTTTGATCCGCTTTCCAAGGAGCCTGACTTCAAGAAGTGTGCGGTGAAGGTCGAGAAGGCCTAACCCCCTCAGTCCCCCTTGACAGGGGGGACGATAGATCTCCCATCTGAACTCCTCCCCTGACAAGGGGAGGTTGGGAGGGGTGAAAAGGTGTGTATGGATTCTGACGCAAAAAATACCGGCATCTCGCGCCGCCTGTTTCTGAAGGGCAGTGTCCTGACCCCCTTGGCCCTTGCCCTGGGCGGTGCTGCCATCTCTGCGGTCTATCTGCGGCCTGCCCAGGCACGGGGCTTCTACCTGCGACCGCCGGGGGCGATTGAGGAAGCGCGTTTTCTGGCCGCCTGCGTCAAATGCGGCAAATGTGCCCAGGCCTGTCCGTACAAATCAATTGTCATGGCTGGTGGTGAGGCCGGTGCCGGGATCGGCACACCGCACATCATCCCCCGCGAGAACCCCTGTTACCTCTGTCCGGATCTGCCCTGTGTCAAGGCCTGTCCCTCCGGTGCGCTGGATAAACGGCTGACCGAGGTGGAAAAGGTGCGGATGGGAACAGCGGTAATCGTTGACCGGGAGGGCTGTCTCTCAATCCGCGGCTTACGCTGCGAGGTCTGTTACCGCCAGTGTCCCCTGATCGACAAGGCGATTACCATTGAGAACCGGCACAATGAACGTACCGGTGAGCATACGATCATGGAACCGGTGATTCATAAGGACAAATGTGTGGGCTGCGGCATCTGCGAAAAGGTCTGTGTCCGGGAAAAACCGGTCATTGCCGTCCAGCAGCGGGTTACGGAACAGAAGGACTTTTATGAATTTTAAGCGCTGGGGCATAGCCCGTTGTACGGTGCAACTGCTGATGATCGCCTTGCTGGCCTCCCCCTTGGCCGGCCTGGCAATCTTCAGGGGTAACCTGGCAGCTGCAGAGCTGCTGGGGCTTCCCCTGGCAGACCCGCTGGCCTTTCTGCAGGCGCTGCTGGGTGGGCGGGTCTTTGTGCTTTCCTATCTGCTCAGCGCGCTGCTGGTGGTCGGCTTCTATTTTCTGCTGGGGGGCCGCACCTTCTGTGGCTGGGTCTGCCCGGTGGGGCTGGTCACCGAACTTGCGGACCGGCTGCGCAGAAAACTGGGAACCGGTACACAAACGCTGCCGCTTACCTTCAACCGCTGGAGTCTCGCACTGGTGTTGCTGGTGGTGATGGTCACCGGGGTTCCGCTGTTTGAACTGTTCTCGCCGATCGGCATTATCAGCCGGGCAATTGTGTTTGCTGCGCTGTTGCCGTTATTGCTGGTGGCAGCCATCCTGCTGATGGAACTACTGGTGGCCAGACGGGTCTGGTGCCGTTCGCTCTGTCCGCTGGGCGGGGTCTACAGTCTGCTGGCAGCCTTCAGTCCGCTACGGATCGGGTTTGTTGCTGAACAGTGTACCCATTGTAATGACTGCCTCAAGGTCTGTCCGGTGGAAGAGGTGCTGCAGCCCTCTCTGGAACTGAATCATCCCCAGGTGGTTGCCGGAGACTGTACCCGCTGTATGGCCTGTCTGGATGCCTGTCCTGCAAAGGCTCTCAAAATTTCAATCGGTTATCAACCGGTATCACGAGACGTAACAGACCCCCTCAAAGGAGGCCGATGATGAAACGTTCTGTGCAGCTTGTATCCCTGATCAGTTGTCTGCTGCTGCTGGCCCTGGTTCCTGTCCATGCCGACGAGCAGCCTGAGCCCAATCTTGCCGCTGATGCCGTCAAGGCGGAGAAACATCCGCCGGTCATTCCCCATGCGGTGCAGGATGATGCGGATGGCGCCTCGTGCAACGGTTGTCATACCGGCAGTTTCAAGGCCCCCCATCCGGATCGCCTGAACTGTACCCAGTGCCATGTGCCGGGTGAGGTTAAAAAGCCGGTGAAAAAAGGTGGCAAGAAGGCGGTTAAGAAGTGACCATCTCCCGTAAGGAATTTTTCCGGCAGGGGATCTTCTCGCTGGGCGATACCCTGCTGAAGGCCACCGGCATACTGCAGCAACCGGCTGCGGGCGCCGGGGACGATGCCGTTGAGCTGCCCCACGGAGATCAACCGATGGTGGCACTGCCCCGCAATGAACGGTGTCTGGCAAAAAACTGCGGCTGTTTCAGCTGTGTGGAAAAATGTGAACAGCAGGCAATTGTGGTGGTGATGGGCGAGGGGATCAGAATTGATGCAACCCGCTGCAACGGCTGCGGCAGCTGTCTGTATGTCTGTCCGGTCACCCCCAAGGCGATTACGCTGCGGGTACGTGCTGAATTGAATTGAGTTCAGGTGAATAGTTTCACCAACATCCAGAAGAGAGGAGAATACGGTATGCTGAAACAGAGACTGGCAGTTGCAGCAAGTATTGTCGGGCTTGGAGCCCTGTTGGCGATTCCTTCGCTGGCAGCACCCAAGGCCAAACCGGCAGCAAAACCTGCCAACGACGGACGTGAGCAGTGCTACATGTGTCACACGGAGGTAAAGGCGCTCAAGGAGGCATCCAAACATGCCGCACTGGCCTGTTCGGTCTGCCATGACAAGACCAAAGAGCACCTTGCCAATCCCGGCCCGGATACCAAACCGGTAACCAAGCTGGACCCGGCGGTTTGTGGCTCCTGTCACAAGAATCAGTATCAGAGCTTCTTTACCCCGCACTACCCCGAGGGCGGGTCCCGTAAGGAAAAGGGCGTGCCCACCGGCCGTTCACCAATGCAGGATAAGCTGCTGGCCGGTCACGGCTTTACCTTTGAACATGCCGAGCCCCGCGGCCATGCCTTTATGGTGGTGGACCAGTTTGCAGTAGATCGTTTCCAGGGTGGACGCTACCAGTTTAAGGGTGGCTGGAAGAACTACGACAAGGTTGGCAAGACCTGGGATGTGCTGGAAGACAAAGGTGCCAGCGCCAAACTGACCGAGACTGCCATGGCTGGTAACCCGACCTGTATCCAGTGCAAGACCTCCGACCTGATCCTGAAGTGGAAGTATCTTGGGGAAAAGGGCGGCAAGTTTGACCGTACCTCCAACGTGAATGATGTCATGAAGGATGTCCATAATCCGGTCGGCTGTATTGAGTGCCACGACCCCCACGGCACTCAGCCCCGCGTGATCCGTGATGCCCTGATTGCAGCCATTGACAAGGACCCGGCCAAGAATATCTTTGCCAAAAACGGCAAGACCGACCTGAAGGTGGTTTCCTTCCGTGACGGCTTCCGCAAGATCGGCGTGATGGAGAAGACCGATTCCCGCATGATGTGTGCCCAGTGCCATGTTGAGTACAATTGTAACCCCGGTACCCAGTGGAGCGACGGCAAGCCGGTGACCTTTGCCTCGGACCGTACCAACCACTTCCCGCTCAAGAATGCCAAAGAGATCCTGGCCCACTACAAGCAGCTTGATTTCTTTGACTTCAAGCATGCCGTAACCGGTGCCCGCCTGATCAAGCTGCAGCACCCCGAGGCAGAGACCTATGCCGGCTCCGTGCATGACAAGGCCGGTGTGCAGTGCCATCAATGCCATATGCCCAAGCTGAAGGGCAAAGACGGAAAGCCGTACTCGACCCATGGTGTGGTCAAGCCGATCAATATGGCCAAAGAGTCCTGCATCAGCTGCCATAAGGACTCCAGTGTTGAGAAGGCCAAGTGGCAGATTGACACCATCCGTAACTACACCAAGGGCAAGATGCGCAAGGCCGAATACTGGCTGGGCCAGCTGATTGACACCTATCTGGTGGCTTCCCGTGCCGGTGTCGCCCCTGCCGTACTGGATCAGGCCCGGGCCAAGCATGAAGAGGCCCATGTGCTGTGGGAATACTGGACCGCTGAGAACTCAGACGGTTTCCATAACCCTGCTCTGGCCCGTGAAACCCTGACCGGCTCCATTGCTGCCTCCAAGGCCGGGGTCAAGATCCTGAATGATGCCATGGCAGTGGCAAACAAGAAGGAAGAACCGAAAAAGTAGCCATATATACACAAACGATGTTCGAAACTTTAGGATGGGTATGAATGGAGGGCTGTCCGGTATTGGGCAGCCTTCCTTTTTTGCTTGATTTAATACAAAACAAACCGTATTTGTCTTTTTATTTTTTTACGACGCTATTTTGATGCAATGTGGTAAATTGGCGACCTGTTTTGGGGCATTTGTTGTTGATTAAAGTCTCGTGATGAAGTGGGGATGGGCAGACGGTATGTACATCGGCAAAATCAATAAATTTCGCCTGCAATGGGGGATACTGCTGTTTGGCTTGTTGTTGCTGGCCGGTGCTGTTATCCACAATCTCTACCGGAACTATGAGGATATCCTGGAGGCTGAGCAGCAGCGTCTGTTGACCCAGTCCCGCGTGATTGCCGTCAATGTAGCCAACCGCCTGGAGAGTACCGACAGGATTCTGCGTCTGATCCGGCGAGAGCTGGGCGCCTACTCTGAGAAGGAGTGGTCCAGCCAGATACCGCACCAGCGCTTTGAACTGATGGTGGATGCGCTTTCCGGGGTGCACAGCATGCTGGTGCTGGATGCCCGGGGAAAGGTTGTGATCAGCAATCACCGGGAGGCACTGGGAAGCAATCTGGGGGGGCGCCTCTATTTTCAGGCTGCCCTGCGTGACCCAAATCCGGAAAAACTTTATGTGACGCCGCCGTTCAAGACCCTGCCGGGAACCTGGGGCATTGCACTTGTGCGGGTTATCCTGAACAGCCAGGGGCAGTTTAGTGGTGTGGTGGTGGCAACCCTTAACCCTGAATACTTCAAAGTGCTGCTGGGCTCGGTGCAGTATGCGCCGGATATGCGGTCGTGCCTTGCCCATGGGGATGGACTGCAATTCATCATGGAGCCGGACCGTCTCGGGCAACAGGGTATGAATCTGGCCAAACCCGGTTCATTTTTTACCCGTCACATGCAGAGCGGCAAAAAGGAAAATGTGCTGAGCGGCACGGTCTACTCCACCGGCGAACAGCGCTTGATGGCATTAAGCACGGTGCAGCTTGCAGTACTCGGCATGGACAGACCGCTGGTCATAGCGGTGAGTCGTGACCTGAAGCAACTCCATGCCGGTTGGCACAAACATGCGGTTAACCAGGCCATCACCTTCAGTATCATCGTTGCTCTAAGTATCTCTGCCCTGATCGGTTTTCAGGGATATCAGCGTGAACAGCTGGCAAAGGCCCGTGCCGTTGAACAGGCATTGCTTGATGCTCGTCAGCAACTTAATGATATTATAGACTTTTTCCCTGATGCGGTCTTTGTGATTGATCGGAACAAGCGGGTGACGATCTGGAACCGGGCCATTGAGAAGATGTCCGGGGTACCAAAGGAGGAGATGCTTGGCAAGGGGGATCACGAATACAGCATCCCGTTTTACGGACAGCGCCGAACCCAGCTGCTTGACCTGCTGGATCTGGATGATGCCGAGCTGGCGGCGAAATACAGTAATATCCGGCGTGTCGGAGAAGTACTGGATGCCGAGACCTTTTGCCCGGCCCTGCATGACGGCAAAGGGGCCTATGTCTGGGCCACCGGTGTACCGCTCTATAATGCCGCCGGGGAACGGATCGGAGCCATTGAGGCGATCCGGGACATCTCGGACCGCAAACAGTCCGAACTCTTCCTCAAGAAATTGACCCACGGAATTGAGAATAGCGCCAGCGCTGTTGTGATAACGGATACGCAGGGCGTCATTGAGTATGTGAACAAGAAATTTATCCAGCTGACCGGGTTCAGCCTGGAAGAGGCGGTCGGGAAGAATCCCCGCATCCTGAAGTCGGAAGCGACGCCACCAGAGGTGTTTGTAGACCTCTGGAAGACCATTTTGAGCGGTCGGGAGTGGCGGGGCGAGCTGCTGAACCGCCGAAAAAACGGCGAGGTTTACTGGTCAATTACCTCGATCAGCCCATTGCGTAATGATAGCGGCGAGATTACCCATTTTATTGCCAACGTTGAAGACATTAACGAGCGGAAAAACGCCGAGGCCACCATCGAACACCTGGCCTATTTCGATCCCCTGACCGACCTGCCTAACCGCCGCATGCTGCAGGATCGTCTGGAGCTTGCCCTGCGCCGCAGCCGGCGTCATGGCAGTAATGTTGCGCTTATGTATCTGGATCTGGATAGTTTCAAACATGTCAACGACAGTATGGGGCATCCGGCGGGTGACCTGCTGCTGAAGGAAATGGCGGGGCGTTTCAGCGGGGTGGTGCGCGACGATGACGTGGTCTGCCGGCTGGGGGGAGACGAGTTCGCCCTGATCCTGCATGATATCCATCAGGATCAGGATGTGGTGCCGATTGCCCAGAAGCTGATCGAGGCCGTAGCGCAGCCGGTGCCGCTGGATGGCCGCGAAGTGGTGGTGACGGCCAGTATCGGCATTGCCCTGTTTCCCCGCGACGGCGGGGATGTCAAGAATCTGGAAAAACATGCCGACATCGCTCTGTACCATGCCAAGGAAGAGGGTAAAAATACCTTCCGTTTCTACCTGGAGGAACTGAACAGTACCATCAGTACCCGGATTGCACTGGAACAGGGCTTGCGCTATGCCAAGGAACGGCAGGAGCTGGAACTGCACTACCAGCCCAAGGTCTGTGTGGCGAGTGGCAAGGTGAGCGGGGTGGAGGCGCTGTTGCGGTGGCATAGCCCGGATTTCGGCCTGGTGTCGCCTATCCGCTTTATACCGTTGGCTGAACAGACCCGGCTGATTATTCCGATCGGCGAATGGGTGCTGCGCACCGCCTGTCTGCAGCAGGTGCAGTGGCGTGAACAGGGGTTGTTGCTCAACATGGCGGTCAACCTGTCTGCTATTCAGCTCAAATCCCCCGGTCTGGTTGAGCGGGTCGCGGCCATTATCGATGAAACCGGTATACAGCCGGAACATCTGGAACTTGAGCTGACCGAGAGCGCCCTGGTCAACAATCCCGATGAGGTCGTGCAACTGCTGGAGCGGTTGCGTACCCTGGGGTGCAGCATCTCCATCGACGACTTCGGCACCGGCTATTCCTCGCTCAGCTACCTCAAGTCCTTCCCGGTAACCATCCTCAAGATTGATCGTTCCTTTGTGCGCGATCTGGCCCATAACTCGGGCGATCGGGCCATTGCCCGGTCGGTGGTAGATCTGGCGAATAACCTTGACATGAAGACCGTGGCGGAAGGGGTTGAATCAGAGGAACAGCTGACGATCCTGCAGCAGATCGGCTGTACCTATATTCAAGGCTTTATCTACTCCCGGCCGGTACAGGCTGATCAGGTTTCAGCAGTGGTGCGGAGATTAGGCGGGGCAGCGTAGTAGCCCTGCCGTTTGCAGGAAGTTCTGCAGCAGCCGTCTGGCAGTGTTTTGATACGTGCTTTGCACAGCCTGAAAGTCTGCCACCAGTGCATCTGTCCGGCAGGCAGTGGCCGGATCCCAGGCAGCCCAGGCACGAATGATCTGCTCGGTTACCTCGGGGTGGAACTGTAAACCCCAGGCGTTGCTGCTGACTCGAAAGGCCTGATGGGGACAGGCGGGCGATGACGCCAGCAGTGTGACCCCAGCGGGCAGGTCAAAACTGTCGTGGTGCCACTGGAAGGTGCTGAAGGGGGAGGGGATGCCGTGCAAGAGCGGGTCTGCCTCCCCTTTGTCTGTCTGGATTACCTGCAGGGTACCCAGCTCCTCCCAACGGCAGGAAATCACCGGTGTCCCCAATGCTGCAGCCAACAGCTGCCCTCCCAGGCAGATCCCCAGATAAGGAATCCCGGCGTGGACCACCTCGGCGATCAACGCCTTGAGCGGTGTCAGAAACGGGTAGCGGGCATCATCATTGGCCCCCATCGCCCCGCCCAGCACGATCAAGGCGGTCATCTCAGCCGGGCTGGGCAGCGCCTCACCACGGTAGAGATGATGGAGCCGGAACGCTATTTCCAGGGTCTCCAGGTTTTCGGCAAGGTTGCCGGGGGGGACGTCCGGGTCATTTTGGATGATATGCAGCATAGATCCCTACTTCATCGGGTAGTCCGATAGTTTGACAAACGTGAAACCACGCTTTTTCAGCTCCGGCATGGCAGCGATGATACCTGCACCGGTACCGGCCTCCGGGTGGTTCATGTGGGCAATGATGATGTCACCGGGTTTTGCTGACAGCAGGGCGGTCTTGACCTGGGCTGCACTGTAGCTGGCGCCTGCATCGCCCAGCACAGAAAAACCAATGACCTCATGCCCGAGCAGCTGTGCAATCTGTACGGCAAACTCGTCGTAGTAGGCGGTGCCGGAGCGATAGTACCTGGTCCGCCTGGCGGTAAGCTTCTCAATCTTGCGGGCATTCAGCTCAATCTCTTGCACCAGTTCGGATGCATTCTTTGTGCCGTCAATGCCATAGATCGAGCGGCCGTTGATTGAGGCCGGTTTATGCCACATCCCGTGGTTGGCTATCTCAAACAGCGGGTTGGCTGCCAGCTGTTTGAACAGCTCCGGGTTGGCATCAATCCAGCGGGCATTGATGAACAGGGTGGCAGGGATCTGCTGCTCTGCCAGAAAATCAATCAGTTTTTGATCAACGCCCTTTCCCTTGGGAGAACCGCAGGCATCCAGGGTCAGGGCCAGTACCTTGTCGGTCGTGATAAGCCGGGTGCGTACACCGGGGACATTTTCAGCCCATTGGGCCGGCTGGGCGGTCTTGAATCCGGCGGTAACACGGTCGGTCAACTGTTGCATTGATTCTGCCGGTCCTGCCTGGCTCAGAGTGGAAATCAGAAGCATCAGCGCAATACTGAACAGGGCGAGTCTGGTCATCTCTTTCTCCTATTGAATCCGGTAGAGTGAGCGGTAGACCGCCATGTAGGCCACGATCTTTTTCACGTAGTCACGGGTCTCCTGATAAGGGATGTTTTCCACAAACTCGTCCCTGGGCAGGTCGCCAAAGGATTTACGCCAACGGTTGACCGCCCCTGCTCCGGCGTTGTAGGCGGCCAGGGTATAGACCTGATCCTGATGGTACTGGTTCAACAGTTCCCGCAGATGTTTGGTGCCCAGTCTGATGTTGTATTCCGGCTCGATCAGCCAGAGCGGGTTGTAGTTTTTGCCCTTGTAGCCGGCAGTCATCCGGGCCGTTGCCGGCATCAGCTGCATCAGGCCGATCGCCCCTGCATGGGATTTGACATCAGCCCGAAAGCTGCTTTCTGCCTTGGCCAACGAAAGCACCAGTGAGTCAGGCAAACCGTTTGCCGTGCTGTTGCGGCTGAACAGCTCAGCGTAGGGGCGGGGGAACCCGAGCGCCCAGAACGGCAGGGTGGAACGGTCAATTACAGCCGGGCGATTCTGGTGAAAGGTGACTATCGAACCGTGCAGGTCACCGGCAAGGTACTGCAGACGCGCCATGCCCGGTGCCGTCTCCTTGTCCGGGCCCTTGGCCTTGAAGGCGGCCAGCTCCGTGCGGGCCTCTTCCAGCATCCCCAGGGCTGCCAGTGCCTGAATCCGTTGGCTGCCTTCAGGCAGTGCAGGCTCGGGGATTCCTTCAGGCAACGCCATCCAGCCGGTCGGCTTGTTGGTGCGCAGCCGGTGCCAGGCTGCGTAAAAACCGTAGGGGTACTCGCCCAGCAGTTGTTTGTAGGCACGCTCTGCGTCTGCCGGCCTGTTTTGCCGGTCCTGGCTACGGGCATACCAGTACAGGGCCCGCTCACGATAGAGCGTATCCTTGAACAGCAATCTGAAACTTTCTGCAGCAGCCGGCAGGTTGCCTGCCAGATACTGGCCCCAGGCCAGCTCCCAGCCGGCCCGGGGGATCAGGCCGGATGACGGAAAATCTTTGATCAGGCGTTGCAGGATCTGGGATGCATCACTGTGGCGGCCGTTGTGTTTGTTGATCAGGGCTGCCTCCAGCAGGGCATCGTCGGCCAGTGCCCCCTTTTCGGAGGCCAGTGTCAGCAGCCTGGCCAGTGCCTTTTCTGAACCGCCCTGCCGTTCTTCCACCCGTGCCAGCGTCAGCCTGGCCTCATCTCTGGTTGTTGCAGTACGGGCAGCTGCAGCCCGCTTCAGGAATGGTTCAGCAAGGGAGTAACGGCGCTGTTTGATTGCCGCCTGGCCTGATTTCAGCTCAATCTGTGCCAGCAGTTCTTCAGACAGATTGGTGCGGGGGATGCCTGCAAAGACCCAGGCCGCTGCATTGGGCTGGTTGTTGGCCAGCAACAGCTGCCCCCGCCGGAACTGTTCTTCTGCCGTAAAGGAACCGGCATCCTTCTGGCCTTTCTTCTCCAGTGTCTTCAGGCGCTCCATGACCTTTGAGGCGGGTGTTGAGGCAGGATGCTGCAGATAGATGGTGCGATAGAGTTGGGCTGCTGCGCTCAATTCATTCAAACCTTCCTGGCAGAGGGCAGTCTGAAACAGGGCGTCAACATGATCTCTGCCCAGGCTGTGGCGGGTGGTGAACTGGCGATAGGCAGTCAGGGCTGCCTTCAGGTCACCCGCTTCAAACAGTGCGTCGGCTGCCAGCTTTTCCATCCGGCGGCTGACCGCCGGTGTCGGTGAACGCTGCGCTGCAGTAGTGGCTGCGGCAGCAGCCTCACGGTACTGTTTTTTGCCGAACAGGGCATCGGCCTTCTGGGCCGCTGCAATATCAGCCAGCAGCGGATAGCTGCGCTCGGCATCAGCCAGATAGCGGATCGCCTCATCATACCTTTTCAGGCGTAGGGCTGCTTCACCGGCCAGCAGGTTGCGGGGGCCGTCGGCAGGTGCGTTGGCGGCGGCCTGCAGCGCCTCCTGGTTCTGGTTGTTGCGTAGCAAGCCGGCTGCCTTACGGAGTTGTTCGTTGGCGGTTATGGTGGAACCGGCGCAGGTCAATGTTGCCGTGGCGGCCAGCATGGTCAGGGAGCCTGCCAGAAGACGGTGCAGTTTGTAGGTCATAGCGGTACGGTAGTCCTGTGGGGGAAAATCTGGTTTGTTGAGCTGGTCTCTTTTCAGTAACATCATGCGGCTGTCAGGTCAATGGTGTGAACCGGGGTTTTTCAGCTTTCACTCCCCGCCTGTTGGGGTATACTCCACCAAAGCGAGGTTTCCATGAACAGACTGACCACTGATTTCAAAGCTGTCTATCAGCGGCTGAACCAGGCCCAGCGCAAGGCTGTGGACACCCTTGAAGGTCCGGTGCTGGTGATTGCCGGTCCCGGAACCGGCAAGACCGAGATCCTGGCGGCCCGGATCGCCAATATTCTGCTTTCCACCGATGCCACGCCGGAGAGTATCCTCTGTCTGACCTACACCGATGCCGGTACCGTGGCGATGCGCAACCGGCTGCTGCAGTTCATCGGTCCCAACGCCTACCGGGTGGATATCTTCACCTTTCATGCCTTCTGCAACCTGGTGATCCAGGAAAATGCCGATTATTTCGGCCTGCGCAGCCTGACCACCATCTCGGAGCTGGAGCAGTTCCGTTTTGTGCGGGAGATCATTGATGCCTTTCCCCATGAACATCCCCTGACCCGCTCCACCGGCGATATCCATTTTGAGTCGGACCGGTTACTGGCGCTGTACGAGATCATGAAGAAGGAAGACTGGTCCGCCGACTGGCTGGCTGCCCGGGTGGATGCCTATGCCGCCACCCTGCCGGATAATCCTGATTTTCTCTACAAACGTCAGACCAGGGCCAGTGACGGTACGGTCTATAAAAAAGGTGATCTGAACGAGCGGAAGCTGCGGGAGGAACTGCGAAAACTTGAGCAGTTGAAGGCAGCGGCCCGAAGTTTTGATGACTACCAGCAGCTGCTGAAAGAGCGGGGACGCTACGACTTTGCCGACATGATCCTCTGGTGCAGTGCCGCCTTCAAACAGAATGCCGACCTGCTGGCCACGTATCAGGAACGCTACCTCTACCTGCTGGTGGATGAATTTCAGGATACCAGCGGTTCCCAGTTTGAGCTGCTGATGCAGCTGGCTGATTACTGGGATGCCCCCAACCTGTTTGTGGTGGGGGATGACGACCAGTCGATCTTCCGCTTCCAGGGGGCCAGTGTCGAGAACATCCGGCGTTTTGTGGAGCGTTACCGTCCGTCACTTACCACAGTTACCCTGACCGACAACCACCGTTCCTCGCAGTTGATTCTGGACGGGGCGGGGGCGTTGATCGGTCGTAATCAGGAACGTCTGAGCGATGAAAAACAGCTGATCGCCATGAACCCGGAAGTGGCTGCACTGCCGGAGCCGCCGCAACTGGAGGGGTACGCCACCCTGGCCCACGAGACCGTGGCGATTGCCAACCGGATCGGGGCGCTGCTGGATGCCGGGGTGCTGCCGGAACAGATCGCGGTGATCTACCGCAACCACAGCCAGTCAGAGGAGATCATCCGTTACCTGACGGCCCGCGGGGTGGCGGTACAGACCCGGCGGCGAGCCGATATCCTGCAGGAACCGCTGATTCTCAAGCTGATGAACGTGCTGCGCTATCTGGCCACTGAACTGGAACGGCCCCATTCCGGTGAACGGCTGCTGTTTGAGATATTGCATGAACCCTGGTTCGGGGTACCACCTCTGGCCCTGGCCAGGCTGTCGGTGGAGATCGCCCGGCAGCGGACCGAGAAACGTCCCAGCTACTGGCGTGAGCAGTTGCCGCTGCGGGGAACGGACAAGGGACAACAGGCCCTGTTTCCGGCCAGCGATGACCTGCACCTGCGTCAGGCCGGCGAGACCATTGAAGAGCTGCTGCGGGATGCTGCCACCATGACCCTGCAGGAGCTGCTGCACCATGTCATCACCAGGCTGGGGATTCTGGCCCAGGCCCTGTCGGCCCACGAACGGGTCTGGCATCTTGAACTGCTGAACACCCTGTTTGACTTCGTGCGGGAGGAAACCGCCAAACAGCCGCTGTCGCTGCCCGAGCTGCTGGCCATGCTGGCTGATATGCAACGCCAGGGGATCAGTCTGGCCGTGGAAAAGCTCAGCTATACCGGCGCCGGGGTCAACTTCCTGACCGCCCATGGCTCCAAGGGGTTGCAGTTTGACCATGTCTTCATGCTGGGCTGTACCCGTGGTGTCTGGGACAGTGCCTCCCGCAACCGTACCTACAGCATGCCCCCTACCATCTGGTCCGGCCCGGCCGGCAGTGAGGAGGAGGAATCGCGCCGTCTGTTCTATGTGGCCATGACCAGGGCCCGCAAACAGCTGATGATCTCCTGGCCGGAGCGGGACAACAAGGAAAAAGAGCTGGAGAAGAGCCGTTTTGTGGCTGAACTGGCAGAAAGCGGGGGCGGCAGCATCCGCCAGCACGTGCTGAGTGACGACGAACTGCTGGCCTTTGGCAATGCCGTGTTGCAGGCACTACCGGCACGGCTTCCTGCCGAACTGATTGACGACGCCTTTGTGGACAGTCTGCTGCAGAAGTATTCCCTCAGTGTCACCCACCTGAACAGCTATCTGCGCTGTCCGCTCTCCTTCTACTTCAACACCCTGCTGCGGGTACCGGCTCCGATGAGTTCTGCCCTGACCTTCGGCTCGGCGGTTCATCACGCCCTGGAACAGCTCTTCCGCAAGATGAAGGCAGATCCGGCCGGACGGTTTCCCACTGCGGATGTCTTTGTGGAGGATTTCCGCTGGTTCATGCGTCGGCACGAGGAGGGCTTTACCCCGGCAGAGTTCAGGCGCAGGCTGGAGTATGGCGAGACGATCCTGCCCGGCTTTTACGCTGCCCACCATGCCGGCTGGAAACGGGATGCGCTGGTTGAGTACCCCTTCCGCAACATCCTGATGGACGGTATCCCGCTGAACGGCAAACTGGATATGCTGGAGTTTTCGGGCAACCATGTCACGGTGGTGGACTACAAGACCGGCAACCCCCAGAACGCACGCAAGAAGCTGAATCCGCCTGACCCGGAGAAGGTCACCAAGGCACTGGCTGAAGGCAGGGAACCGCATGATGATGACCGGCTGGGCGGGGATTACTGGCGACAGGCGGTTTTTTACCGGATTCTGGTGGAACACGAGCCACGCCGCAACTGGGTGATGGCCTCGGCCCGCTTTGAGTTTGTAGAGCCGGAAAAGGAAAGCGGCGAATTCCGGTCGGCCCGCTTTGAGGTCTCGGATGATGAGGTGGCCCAGGTCAGGCAGCAGGTCAAAGAGGTCTACGCAAAGATTCAGGCCAAACAGTTTCACAACGGTTGCGGCAAACCGGAATGTGAATGGTGCAGCTTTGTAAAGCGGTTTGAAGGACAATAGCCGGGGGCCGGGCGTGCTTGCCCGGTCCCCGGTCTTCTTACACTCCAGACTCACTCCCATCGGTTCAAAACCCGCCGGAAAAATGTGTATTGCTCTTGCTGTCCAACAGATACTGAAAAAAATTTACAGCCATACAATTCAGCACCAATAGTGCGTTTCATACGGTGTACGCCAGAAGTGTAAAATTATTTTACACTTCTGGCGATAGCCGGTGATTACGGTCTGTTGAGCTATTGAATGTGCTGCTGCTACTGCCGGCATATAAAATTTTACCACATTCCCTGCCGCCCCGTACCGGGGCTGAGACCGATATCCTTGTGCTGCTAAGGGGATAACGAACCTTCCTTTTGTGTTGCCGCTTACACGGGAACATCCGGGCTGATCTGCTCTTCACGAGTACTCCCATGGTTCCGGCCAGTTGGTTGGCTGTTTTTCGCATGCATCCAGTTTGTGGCACCTGTCGCTGGATTCATGGTGGCAAGCAAATTGCTCATGTACTGGCATCATGATGACCCCGGCTGAAGCATATTCATCTTGTTCAGTCTTAATGCTGTCAGATACTTGTTGTTCAGGATGGATTTTATGAATCTTTTCGGGCTGCAATCTGGAGAACCACAGAGTGTGATGCAGAACGAGGAAGCGGTATCGCAACCATCCATCTCTTTACGTCCTGTCGGCGAGGACGACCTCGAGTTCCTGTTCCGTTTGTATGCCTCCACGCGGATGGATGAACTGGCGGTTACCGGGTGGGATGCGGCCATGATCGAGTATTTCCTGCGTATGCAGTTCAATCTTCAGCACAGCCAGTATCTCAGCGGTCACCCCGGCGCTTCCTTCGATCTCGTTTACAGTGATGCCGTTCCTGCCGGAAGACTCTATGTGAAGCGTACTGGACGCGAAATCAGGATTATCGACATCGCGCTGTTACCTGAATTCAGGGCGAAGGGCATAGGCAGCCGGCTTATGCGTAAACTTGTGGCTGAGGCCGACGCCACCGGTTGCATGATGAGTCTTCATGTGGAGATGAACAATCCGATTCTGTCGTTTTACCGGTCGCTAGGCTTTCGAGAAATCGAATTGAGAGGGATTTACTACTATATGGAGAGAGAGCAGCTGCCGGAGGGAGTGCGGCAGCTCAGTTCCGAACCGCAGGCCTAACAGTCGTTGCATCAACTTCAAAAGGAGAGACACTATGGCAGATCCGTTTTTAGGCGAAATCAGGATGCTGGGATTCAATTTTCCTCCGCAGGGGTGGGCGAAGTGTGATGGAGCAACATTGAACATTACTCAGAATCAGGCCTTGTACTCGTTGCTGGGAACCAGATATGGCGGTGACGGAAGGACAACCTTCTGTCTGCCGGATTTGCGGGGGCGTGTGCCGCTGCATCGCGGAACCGGCTATACCATCGGCCAGAAGGGGGGGGCGGAACAGGTCGCCCTGACGACCGAAACCATCCCTGCTCACAACCATGCTGCCCTTGGCACTACGGCAACCGGCGATGCATTCAAGCCTGCCAATACCAGGTCGTTGGCCACATCGTCAGATAGCGGTGACCCCATCTACGGTGGCGCGCTGGCACTTACTCCTATGAATGCCAAGGTTATTGCTGCGACAGGGGGGGGGCAATCACACAACAACATGCAACCCAGCCTGACCATCAATTTCTGCATAGCCACCGTGGGAATATACCCGCCGCGTTCGTAATACAAGGGAAACCATGAAAGGATTCGGAGGTACCTATGTCTGATCAATTTGTAGGTGAAATACGGCTTTTTGCGGGGAATTACGCTCCCGAGGGATGGGCTCTGTGTGATGGTACGCTGCTGGCGATAGCTGGAAACGAGACTCTTTTCGCGGTGTTGGGAACCACCTATGGCGGAAATGGCTCGACAAATTTTGCGCTGCCTGATTTACGGGGACGTGTCCCCATACATCAGGGCACTGGTGCGAACCCGACATTAACACCACGGACCATCGGTAGTACCGTGGGGACCGAGCAGGAGACCATCAGCACTACCCAGCTCCCATCCCATACCCATGCGTTCAATGCCTCCAGCCAGGCAGCAACTGCCTTGACCATTCAGGGCAATGTTCTGGCGACGACACCGTCAAGCGATCTCTTTTACACCCCGCCATCCACCGTTACTCCCCCTCTTGAGGTAAATCTCATCAACGGGGTGATTGGGAATGTCGGTGGCGGCGCTTCTCATGACAACAGGATGCCGTACCTGGCGCTCAATTTCATCATTGCAACGCAGGGCTATTTTCCTCAGCAACAGTAACCACACAGGAAACAAGGAGACTCGCAATGTCAGATCCCTATATTGGTGAAATACGTATCTTCGGCTTCGATTATGCCCCGATCGGATGGGTATTTTGTGATGGAGGACTGTTGCCGGCTGTACAATACCAGGCGCTTCTCGCGGTCATCGGCACCACTTTCGGCGGTGATGGCCAAACTACGGTCGGAGTCCCCAATCTGATGGGGAAAGTCCCTGTTCACAAAGGGCAGGGGGGAGGGCTGTCCAATTATCCCTATGCCTCAAGCGGCGGCAGTGGCACCGTTACCCTCACCGGATTGCAGATTGCCAATCATAGCCATGCCATGGTGGCAACAAACAGTGCCGGTACCACCAGTACCCCTGCCGGTCTCTTGCCTGGCGTCCATAACGAGCCGGAAAAGGGCAATGTCTACAAGACAGGTCCCGCTCTCGATGCCCAGTTTGCCGCGGCAGCGGTGGGCGGAACGGGAGGCAGTCAGGGACATGAAAACAGGCAGCCGTACCTGCCGCTCAATTTCTGTATCGCTGTTGAAGGTATTTTTCCGGTGCGTCCTTAGGCTCCAGCACAAGAACAGCCGGCTTGTTCGTGTACCAGATCCCGCCCCTTTGTCGGGGCGGGTTGATTTTTACCATTCTTCCGCTATGCCGGTAATCATTTAGTTGATTGTGTCTCATGGTCAATCCCATGAATCGCCCGGATCGGACACCAAATTTGAAGACCTCTGTACAAAGCAGCTCGCCGATGGTTGAAGATCGGCTGCAGCAGACCATTGACCGGTGTCGGCGCCAGCTTGCACAGCACGATGGTGATTGGGCCACCTGGCTGAAGCTCGGGGATGCTCTCCAGGCGCAGCGAGGGAATCCGGCACGTTTTTCCATCGGTATGGCCTGTTACCGTAGAGCATTGCAGATCAATGCCGACAGTCCGGAAGCCTGGGTACGGCTGGGCAGCCTGTTCAAACTTCTGGGACAGCGGCAAGAATCGCTGGCAGCCCTGCAACGGGCACAGGAACTGGAACCCGGTATGGTTTCAGCCCGCTTTGCCCTGCTGGCGGCATACTGTCCGGTGCTGTACGAGCGGGAAGGGGATATCAACGGTGTCCGTGCCGACTATGCCGGACAGCTTGCTACACTGAACAGGGATGTTCCTCTCGATACACCGGAACAGATTGAGCGGGCCGCCGAAGCCGTGGGGATCTACCCCTTTCACCTGGCGTACCAGGGGCATAACGACTGTATGCTGCAGCAGGTCTATGGGCAGCTCGTCTGTCGTATCCAGGCTGCCCGCTATCCGCAATGGAGCGGTCGGCTGCCCCCTCCGCCACGCAAGGATGGAGAACCGCTGCGCATCGGCGTTGTTTCCGGCTTTTTCAGGAACCATGCCACATGGAATTTTCCGGTCCGTGGCCTGCTATCAGCCCTGGACCGCAAGCGGTTTGCGCTGTACGGCTATCACACCGGCAGTCGTAACGACCGGCATACCGACCTGGCCAGGGAGGCATGTACGCGTTTCGTTGAAGGCGATTTTTCCCTTGAGAGCCTCTGCAGGAGAATCCTTGCGGATAGACTGCATCTGCTGCTTTATCCGGAAATCGGCATGAACCGGCTGGTTATACGCCTCTCCGCGCTACGCCTTGCGCCGGTGCAATGCGTCTCATGGGGACATTCCACCACCTCGGGTCTGCCGACTATGGACTATTTTCTCAGTAGTGACCTGATGGAACCGGAAGATGGCGTTGAGCACTATTCGGAAAGACTGGTGCGTGTACCTCATCTGGGGGTCTATTATCCCCCTCCCGCAATCGAAACAGTGGAAGTATCACGTCAGGAGCTGGGCATTAAGGACGATGCGGTCCTCTATCTTTGCCTGCAGTCCCTGTTCAAGTACCTCCCCCGGTATGACGAGCTGTTTCCTCGCATTGCCCTGAAAACGGGAGATTGTCAGTTTGTTTTTTTGATCGGTAATCAATCCACGCCGGTAGTCGATATCTTCCGTCGCCGCCTGGCCGATGCCTTTGCCCGACATGGACTCAAGAGCGAGGAGTTTGTACTCTTTTTGCCATATCTGGACGACCGGCGTTATTACAGCCTCTACCGCTGCGCTGATGTCTTTCTGGACAGTATCGGCTGGTCCGGCTGCAACACCACCATGGATGCTGTTGCCAGAGAGCTGCCGGTGGTGACCCTGCCGGGCTCGCTGATGCGCGGCAGACAGAGCATGGCCATACTGACACGGATGGGGGTGACCGAGACCATTGCAACGTCGATGGATGACTATGTCCGGATTGCCGTCAGGCTCGGTACAGACCTTGTCTGGCGCAAAGAAATTGTTGAGCGGATGGCAACTTGCAAACAGAGACTCTATGACGACAGGGAGAGTATCGACTATCTGGAACGATTCTTTGAGGTCGCCGTGGCGGATACAGAGCAGAGATGGGCAACAGGAGCTTGATGAACAGCATGAAACCGTTTGGATTGACCATCCTGTCTGAAATCATGCTGCCGGGCTGCCATGCCACTGGAGAGTTGCCGGATGTGACGGTGCGTTACGGTGGCGTGCCTGATCTGCTGCCTGATGCTGTCATGACCAGGGTCTGCACACAAATCAGGCCCGGTCGTTTTTTGCTGAGGCTGGACGGGGTGGCGAAATATCTGGTGGAAGAGGGCAGTCGCATCACCATCGAACCGGCTCCCGGTGCAACTGATGACGAGATTCGCCTGTTTCTGATGGCTGCGGTCTGGAGCGCACTCCTGCTCCAGCGTGGCCTGCTGCCGCTGCATGGCAGTGCGGTTCAGGTGCAGAACGGCGCAGTCATACTGGCAGGCCCCAGTGGTAACGGCAAATCCACTCTGGCAGCGGCCCTGGCGGAGCAGGGCTACCCTGTTCTTGCCGATGAACTGTGTGCCCTGTCGGTGTCGGCAGACTCCCTGCCGTTGCTGCTGCCGGGATTCCCGCAAATGTTGCTCTGGGAGGACGCGTTGCGAAAACTGGGGAGGAATACGCAACACCTCACCCCGGTGCGACCGGGGCTGGCAAAATGGATAGTGCCACTGGAGGAACGCCCTGACTGTGAGGCTATTCCCCTGCGGAGCGTCTATCTGCTTACGGTGGGTAATACTGCGGATTTCAATATCAGTCGCTTTACGGGAATGAAGCCGGTCCAGGCCTTGATTGACGCCACCTACCGGGTCCAACATGTGGCGGGACACGGTCTGAGCCTGCCCCACTTCAACCAGTGCGCCAATGCTGCCCGCTACATCGCCGTTAAGCGGGTTGAACGGCCAACCATTCCGTTCGATCTGGCTGGCTTGGTCAGTCTCCTGCGGGAGGAACTCTGATGCAATGTGGCAAGGGCGGGATCATCTGGCTGGCCTCCTACCCCAAGTCAGGCAATACCTGGTTTCGGGCTTTTTTGACCAACCTGATTCAGGACAGGGATACTCCGGCCAGCGTCAATGAACTTGAGGCTCGCTATCTGGCAGCCAGCCGGACGCTTTTTGATGACTACAGCGGGGTTGAGTCCGCCGACCTTTTGCCGCATGAAATTGAACAGCTGCGTCCACGGGTCTACGAAGCAGTTGCCTGTGCCGAGGAGCAGAATGGGAATACCCCTCTCATAATGAAGATCCATGACGCCTGTACTACTGTTGCCAAAGGGGCTCCGCTGGTTTCCTCCGAGGCGACTAAAGGGGCAATCTATTTTCTTCGCAATCCTCTGGATGTGGCGGTCTCTTTTGCCCATCACAGCGCCTGTAATATTGATTGTATCATCGAAAAAATGGCCGATCCTGCCTACTGCCTCAATGACAGGCACGACCGGATCGGCAACCAGTTCCGTCAACGCCTGCTGACCTGGAGCAGCCATGTGACCAGCTGGGTGGATGGATTGGGGGCTCAGCTGCACCTGATGCGGTATGAAGACATGATCCGTTTTCCTGTTGAAACCTTTACAGCTGCCGTCCGCTTTGCCGGTTTACCCGATGATGCCGGACGGATTCAGAAGGCCCTGCGATTCAGCGACATACGAGAACTGCAGCGGCAGGAACAGGCCCACGGTTTCAAGGAAAAGGCCCAGAATGCCGCCTCCTTTTTTAGAAAGGGTCAGGCCGGTTCCTGGCGGGAGGCCCTGACGGACCAGCAGGTCCGAAGGATTATCCAGGACCACCGTGCTGTCATGAAACGGTTCGGTTATCTGGATGAGCATGATGAGCCGCTTGTTTAGCCTTTTTCCGGGGGACACAGCATCGGTGAAAAAGGCTGCCGGGAGAACCAGATGAAAACACCTCACAACCGGATTGATCTTAAAATGTCATTTGCTGATTTCAGGGATACACGCCTGAGCTTCTCTGTTTCCAGCCGGAATATCCGGCCGGATATTGATGTTATGGATTATCTGCAGGTGTTTTATGCGTATTGCCGGATCAGCCAGATCGAAAGTGTCTTTGGCAGTACCCGGTATGCCTCCAGGCTGTACGGGGGACGACCGAACCGTACCAAATATGAACTGACGGAGCGTCACTGTGCCTGCCTGGAACAGCATGGCATCCATCTGGCGCTTGCCCTGACCAATCATTTCTTTGATGAAGATGCGTACCGGGCAAGCTGGCCTCTGCTGGAGGCCTGCCATAAGTCTGGAAACTCAATTATTTGTACCAATGATGAACTGGCCCTCCGTCTGAGACAAGACTTTCCTCTCTATGAATTAAAGGCCAGTATTGTAAAAAATATTGATACCATTGATAAAGTTTTGCATGCCTTGGAGCTTTATCACTCCCTGACGCTCCCCATGGACAAGAATGATGATGATGATTTCCTGCACAAGATTCCTGAAAAACACCGCATCATCCTGTTCGGTAATGCCAACTGCGCCTATACCTGCCCGGACCGGAGCTGTTACCTGGGCTTTTCCCAGGAAAATTTCAAAGTGCCGGTTACCTCCTGCTGCTCCAAAGGACAGGCTCCCCGTCTGGATATGGGACATGTCTACTTTGATGTCAGAAAACTGGCTGATATGGGGTTCACACGTTTCAAACTGGTACCGTTGGCTCCGCAAGGCGCCATTGAGGCCTGTCGCAAGCTCAGTTGGAAAAAAGGGTATCCCCTGGCGTCAATTCATCACAACAAGGTGGTGCATTACCTCTGTTCCTACCTCAAATGCGGTCGGACCTGGCTGCGCTTTATCCTGGCCCAGTATCTGAATCGCCTCTACAAGCTGGGGCTGGAGCTTGACCTGCATACCTGTTTTTCCCTGATGCCTACGGATGACTCTACTGATCTCAAGGGGATCAGTGCCTACGGTTTCCAGGATGATCGCCGCTTTCCCCTGCTGCTTGCCAGCCATGCCTATCCCCGCAAGGAACAGTTTGAGCAAGACGATGCCTCCCGCGTTGTATTTATCTTGCGCTCCATCCCCGATGTGATTGTCTCCGAGTACTTTCATCGCAGCCGGTTTATGAAAGGGGAGAACGCTGATCTGAAGGTGTTTATCCGTAATCCCAAGGGAGGGGCTGTCAAATACTGCCGCTACCTCAACCAGTGGGCTCCGGTTGTGACAAACAGACCCGCATTGATTGTGACCTACGAACAACTTCATGAGAATGCGGTACAAACCGTTGCTGAGCTGTTGAGGTTCCTCGCTGTTCCGGTTGATAACGAACTGCTGCAGCAGGCTGTGCAGGCCTCCTGTTTTGATGCCATGCAGACGCTTGAAAATGAGCGCGGTATGCCTGACCATGATGATCAGACCGACGATCCTGAAGGCAGACGGGTGCGTAAGGGCAAGGTGGGGGGCAGCCGTGAATACCTGGACCAGGATGATCTGGAGTATATCCGCAATTCCTGCGCGTCTCTGCTGACCGATACTGCCAAGGCACTGCTGCAACGTCACCGGCTTTGGGGGGATGGGGATACCCCCGTCACGGGAGGGTGGTCATGAGTTCCATCTGCGGGGTTTTGCACCGTACCGGCAGGCCGGTTGAGGCTGAGGCCATACGGACCATGACAGCAACCTTGGGGCACTGGCAACAGCCAGGGGATCGAAGTGCTGTCTGGCTGTGTCCTGACGGTACGGTCGCACTGGGTCATGTCATGCTGACCAACACCCCGCAATCGTGTGCCGAAGTTCTCCCCTGGCACCACACACCTTCAGGGCTGACCATCACGGCGGATGCCCGGATCGATAACCGTGAAGAGCTTTGTTCTCAGCTGGCAATTCCGGCCGAGGAACTGCCGTTAATGCCGGACAGTGGTCTGATCCTTGCGGCCTACCGCAAGTGGGGTACGGCCTGCGCCGGGCGGCTGCTCGGCGATTTTGCCTTTGTGATCTGGGATGAGGCAAACCGGCTGCTCTTCTGTGCCAGGGATCATCTGGGGGTAAAGCCGTTCTATTACCTGCTTGCCGATGATAGCTGTGTCTTTGCTACGGAGATGAAAGGGATCTTTGCAGTCAGGGATCTGGCCCGGGAGCTTGACGAACAGTGGATTGCCGATGCACTTGCCGCAAGAATCGCGGATAACGACTATACCCCGTACCACCAGATCAAGCGCTTGCCGCCTGCCCATTGGTTTGCCGTATCTCCTGCCGGGGTGTGGAAGGAGTGCTACTGGCAACCGGACCAGGATAAGGAAATCTGTTTTTCAACGGAAGGGCAGTATGTGGAGGCGTTTCGCGAAAAGCTGCAGCAAGCGGTACGCTGTCGGATGCGGAGTGTCTTTCCGATTGCCTCCGAGTTAAGCGGCGGACTTGATTCCTCCACTGTGGCTGCTTCTGCGGCCCTTCAGGCGGAGGCGGATAATCTTGAGTTTATTGCGCTTTCCCATGTCTGTGGTGATGTCGACCAACTCCATGCTCCCGAAGACGAACGAGATTTTCAGCAACTGCTCCGGCAGCACGCCAGGATAGACCGTGCCTTTGATATTGCTGCTCAGGATCGGGGGGTAATGGATGCGCTACGTACAGCTCAACGGCTTCATGATGGCCCGAGCCACCGAGGCTATGGGATTCTGATCGATGCCCTGCTTGAGGCTGCCGCCGGCACCGGTGCGCGGACTCTGCTCTCCGGTTTTGGCGGCGATGAGGTGGTCAGTCATCAGGCTGAAGAGCTCTTGAGCGAACTGACGGAGCAACGGGCATGGCAAGAGCTCTGGCGGGAATGCCGCCATACGCCGGAAACCGAAAAGAGATCAACTGTCCAGACTCTGCTGCAGAGCATGACCGGCGCCTATTTTCCATTTGTAAAACCGGTCTGGCAGTCCGTCAGAAAAAAAATTGCACCTCCTGTAGAGGGCGTGCAGAAACGCATTCCCATCGCCCCCTCGTTTTATCGTGTCCCGGATATCCGGAGCCGTTTGGATGGTGACCAAGATCTCCACACCATCTCAAACGTCAGGCAATCCCAGTGTCGGCGTCTCCTGCATCCATCGCTGCCGGTCCGGCTGGAAACCTGCGCCATTGAGGCCGCGTCACATCGCCTGGAATACCGTTACCCTTTGCTGGATATCCGGTTGATTGAATTTTGCCTGGCAGTGCCGGCCCGTATGAAGAGAAAAAACGGTTATGGACGTTATCTCTTTCGCAAAGGCATTGCAGGGATCGTACCCCCTGAAATACAGTGGCGGGTTGATAAAATCGGTGCCACCGTGCCGTCGGTCCGGCATCGCATTATTCGTGATGCTGCGGCAATAGCGGAATTGATTCAGCATGCTACTGTAACCGCTGCGGTCCGCTACATTGATTTGGCGCAGATGCACAAACGGCTGGAACGGATCATGTCCCTGGACGCTGACCGGGAACCGCCACGGTTGGGCTTGTTTTTGAATGCCCTTAAACTGTTGCTCTGTTTTGAGGGGCAACGAGGGGGCTGAGGGGATGTCAGGTCTTGTAACTAAAGAAGTTTACTTGAAAAAACATTGACATTGGTGTCCCGTTTTAGATAAGGTTTTTTCCGTCGTCCCGATGGAAACTATTCGCCAGTCTGGCAGAAATTCCACACAAGGAGGAACGTCATGCAGCATGAAAACGAGATGATGAAGGCCACTTCGGACAAAAAGCGTGAATGGATTGCACCGGAGCTTACCGTCTTGACCGCCGGTGCTACTGCCACCGGTTTGAATCCTAATACCCTGGAGGCGTTTGGCTATCACCCGTCCTGAGTAATGACCGGCTGCAGCGTTACGGCGCGGTCACCCCTGAGATTGAACGTGCCCCGCGGCATAAGCGGGGCACGTTATTCCCATCCTGAAACTTCGGTTGGAAACCAACTACATCAGCATGAAAAAACTCCTTCGCCGGTTCATTGCCCATGCCTTACGGCATACCACGGCCTTTCCGCTCTGGAGCAGTCTTGAGATCGACATCCAGTCCTCCTGCAACCGGGATTGCGATTTCTGCCCCCGCTATCTGGACCGCTCCGGTGTCCGCAAAGATGCTGCCGGGAAGCCGGTGTACCGCCAGATGCCCACTGAGCAGGTCTACCGCATCATTGACCAGGCCCATGCTTTAGGGTTTCGTGGCAGAACCAAGCTGCACCGCCTTTCGGAAGGACTGCTTGACGAGCGCTATCTGGAGTTTGCCGCCTATATCAGGGACAAGGGGATGCTGCTGGTGGAGGATACCAATGGTGACCTCCTGCGCACGAACAGTGCGCTTTGTGCCAGGCTGGACGGGTTGGTCCAACACCTTACCATTGGTCTCTATGATTACCGCAGCGAGTTGGAGAAACAGCAGCAGATGCTTTTCTGGAGGAACAGGTTCAAGAAAACCAGGCTCTCCTTCAGTCTGCCCAGGGAACAGTGTCTCATTCGTCAGGGTAGCGGCATCTACGACCAGGCTCCTAAAAACCGGGCCGTGCTCAGTCAGCCTTGTAACCAACCAGCCTGCTTCCTGCTTATCCGCTATGATGGCAACGTTTCGCTCTGTTGTGAAGACGATCACTGCCGGTTTGCATTGGGTAATGCGTTTAGCGAGGATTTAGCAGGCATCTGGTGGTCCTGGCGGCACATCACCATTGCCCGCACGCTGCAGAAAGCCGGCGGTCGCCAGCACTATGGTCTGTGCCGGCAGTGCTACATGCATCAGGAGCGTATCAACCTGCTTGATGACGGTCAGCAGACGGACAGCCTGGTCAATCTACAATTTTGATGACCTCTTTTTCAGCCAGACGGTTCAAAAAGAGCAGGATATCTTTTTCACACTGCTCCCGCGTTACATCGAAATCGGGCAGCAAGGCGTCGCAAACCTCCGAGACCGTCTTGGGGGTTTCCAGCATCTGCCAGATGCGGCTACCCAAGCTGTTGATGCCGTAAAATTCCCCCTTGTCGATACTCATCATGATGATTTCACCGTCCATTTCATTGAAAACAACGGAGGTGTTGCCGACTATCTTCGTTTCCAGTCCGATTTCTGTATTCATTTGTCTGCTCCTTGTCTGATATGGTGTACCAGAAAATCAACCAAACAATCCAGATGGGAAAGATCCCTGGGGCGGTGTACCCGGTAGAGGGGAACTGACTTGCCGATCAATGAAGTGAGTTGAAAATGGGCTGTTGTTGTACCAAGTCCCTCCAGAAAGCGGCGGCGGTAGGTCTGTTGCTTTAAAACCTGATAGCGGTTCATTCCGGTGATCGGCATAATGGCCATGTCGTCGGCGCCCTGTGGTGAGAACAGATAGATCCGATCAACCGGTAATGGTTCCCGGTTAAAGCGGTGCGTCTGAACGGCAAACTTGTCCGGAACTGTTGGAATCCGGTGATAATCGTCCGGTTTTTTTCCCATCGTCAGCAGGGCGTCCCCCCATAGTTTCAGTCGCGGGTATGCGGGGTAGACCTGCGGTATCCCGCCTGTCCGCATGCCGATCACGCAGAGGTCGTCGGCATGCAGTTCAAATCCGCGTTCCACAAACGCCCCTGCAAGGGTGGATTTGCCTGCACCGGGTCTGCCGCAAAACATCACACAGCCATGTCCTGTTTTTATGCCGCTGGCATGGATGGGCAGCAGTCCCCGCTGGTGCAAAATGGCGCCCAGAGCGGAACCGAGCGTAAATGTGCGTATTTCCGCCTCTGTCGCTCCGGGAATCGGTTCGATGACGACCTTGTTGCCATGGGAGACCAGTAGCCGGGCGACCTGATCGGCAAAGAAGAGCAGATACCCCGGCTTTGCCTGAAAGCGTTGCGTGGTCTTGCGTGCGCCCGGTAAAGTTGCCGGCACCTCACCCCACTGGATACAGATATCCGCTACGCCGTCAGCCGGGATAAGTTCCGGCAGCTCCAGGCATGAGGCGATAATCAGGCCATAAACAGTGTAGCGATAGCTCATGGCATACGGCCTTTTTTCCCGGCCTGCGCTTGTAGTGGATGTGTCATGGGATGATTCGATTGAAGACCGATTGATAATAGGTGCCGTCCTGCTTGGGATGGTTTACCGGCACCATGAAAAGCTGAAAATTCCCCATTTCACGGTGAGAGATGGTGTAGAGCATCTGTTGCAGTACCGGCTGATGCGGCCCCCTGAAGATGACAGAAAAACATTCCTGACCCGGGTAGTGCTTTTCAGTCAGTTCGGCCAGGACGACATCCAGGTTGCCGATATACGGGCTGCAAACCGTGAAGGTTTCGTGCATATAGGGAGAAAAATCAGCTTTTTTAAATGGTTCTTGCATGTAACACCTGCCTTTGAAGGAAGTTTCGCTTTCTGTTGATTGCTTCCGAGATGATCGATAGCGGTTTGAATTTCGAGAGACAACCGTGTTTGAGAGATGCGTTGGCAAACTGTTCCAGAGCCTCAATCACCGCACCTTCAGCCAATCGTGCTACCAAGAGATTACCCTGTCTTCGGCAGCTGTCAAATGACCGGCAAGCAAGTTTTTACGAGAAAACGAAATAGTGAAGTGCTGGTATTGTTTTTGTCCTTCAGATTGCTGCGGGCGGACGTTTGTAAAATACCACCTCTTTGTACTCTGTGCCGGGCAAACGTCTGTTGTCAGGCCCGTACAGAGGGGTTTTGTTGGTGCAGAAGAGCCCCGGCTTATGGAGAACAACGTCAAACTCCGTGGCTAGTACGGTATCAGCAAAACGAAAGTTACTAGCCTTGATAATGAAATAGCCTCCCGGCTTCAGGCAACGGCACAGATCGACCACCATCTTTTCGAAGTCCGCAAAGCGGATCAACTGTTCGCAGCTAGCTGCATTGTCGATACTCAGTTGTCCATGGCGCAGCACCGACATGCAGAAAACAGCGTCGTAGTATCTGGATGGTTCGGCTGTCGGAGATGCTGCCACGTCAAAACGTATAAGCGGATCGCGGGTTTGGGCAAGCTTTTCACGGCAGACGGCAATACTGCGAGGATTGATGTCAATACCGGCAATTTCAGCATCGGGAAAGTAGCTTCTTAGTGTAAATACCTCTTCTCCTGTGGAGCAGCCGAAAGAAAGCAGGCGGGGGATTGTAATGCCGGTCAATTGTTTCTGGATAAAGGAAAACTCACGGGGATGTCTGTTGGTGCAGGTTTGGCTGTACGGCTGGAACAGTCCGTCGGGATTGTTGCGTTGCAGTAGCCATTGACTGCGATAGGCCGGGTTGGCTATGAGACGAATTAGCCTTGCCAACTGTGGTATCCCTGGTATTTTCTTAAGGGTGGCTTTCAGGGGACGTAACCAGTCTCGCTGCTTCACAGCGTGATGAATATTCAGTATGGATGATGCAACAACAATAGCAGGCCCGTTGCGGTGGCGTCAAAAATAATAACGGCCTGTTTTGTAAGTCTTTGCGCTTGTCACGACTCCAGTAGCTGTAGTATCGATATACCCGATATGGCACAAAATACAACCACATGGATGCAGTATCTGCGCTCTGTTCCGGCCAAATGGCGGCGGCGTAATCGTACTGAGCAGCGCTTGCTGCTGGAGGCCTTTGTGCTGTTGGGGGTAGCACGGTTGTTGGTACTGTGCGTGCCGTTTCGCTGGCTGGCCCGGACCCTGGGTGAGCATATGCGGGAATCGGCGCAGGAAGTTGCTTCAACTGAGGCGGAGCTGGCTATGCTGGTGGGCCGGGCCGTGCAAGCGGCTGCCAACAACACCCCGTGGCAGAGTGTCTGTCTGCCCCAGGCGGTAACCGGACAGTGGATGCTGAAGCGGCGCAGGATTGCCACTACCCTCTATCTGGGCGTGATGAAGGCGGAACATAAGCCGGAACAGCTGGCTGCCCATGCCTGGTTGCGTTGCGGCAGCCGGATTCTGACCGGTGCAGCCGGGCACCGCCAGTATACGGTGGTCTCGACGTTTTCCTGAAAATCTGGAGCTTTAAGCCCACTATGAACCCTGCCAAGAATCCGTTTGCCGCAGCCGTAGACCGGCTCAAGACTCAGCTGCCCTATCTTCCGCAGGCTTTCAGCCTGGTCTGGCAGGCCTCTGGAAGGCTGACCCTGTGCTGGTTCGGGCTGATCCTGGCCCAGGGGCTGTTGCCGATTGTCTCGGTCTACCTGACCCGGCAGCTGGTGAACGGTGTAGCCGGACTGCTGGGCAAGGGCGGCGGCTTGCAGACCCTGCAGCCGTTGCTGCCCGCTGCAATCGCCATGGCTCTGGTGCTGCTGGGCATCGAGCTGTTGCAGAGCCTGGCAAAGCTGCTGCGCACCGCCCAGTCCGAGCTGGTGCAGGACCGGGTACAGTCCCTGATCCATGAGCAGGCGCTGCGGCTGGACCTGTCCTTTTACGACAATCCTGAGTATTACGACCAGTTGCATCGCGCCCGGATCGATGCCATCAACCGCCCCACGGCCCTGCTGGAGAATGTCGGGGCGTTGTTGCAGAGTCTGATTACCCTGCTGGGGATGGGCTGGGTGCTGCTGGCCTATGGCATCTGGATTCCTCTGATGCTAGCCATAAGTACGATTCCTGCCCTGCTGGTAGTGCTGCGGCACACCGTCAAGTATCATCGCTGGCGACTGCGCAATACGGCCGCCATCCGCCGTGCCACCTACTACGACCTGCTGCTGACCCAGCGGGAGGCAGCGGCAGAGATGCGGCTGTTCGGTCTCGGACCGCATTTCCGTGTTCTTTTCCAGCGGCTGCGTGCACGGCTGCGGCATGAGCAGGTGCGTTTGGCCCGTTCCGAGGCCTTTGCCAACAGTATAGCGGTGCTGTTCGGTCTGGCCGGTCTGGCCGGGGCGCTGTTCTGGATGGGGCGTCAGGCGCTGCGGGGACTGATCAGCCTGGGGGATCTGGCGCTGTTCTATCAGGCCTTTTTTCAGGGACAGCGCCTGATGCGCTCATTATTGGGCAGTGCCGGAGAGATTTACCGCAATCTGGCCTTCCTGGAAAATCTGTTCCAGTTTCTTGAACTGCAGCCTGCCTTGAAAAGGCCGGAGACGATGCGTCCGTTGCCTGCTGAAACAGCGGGTGAGATCGTTTTCAGGGAGGTGTCGTTTGCCTATGAAGGCGCATCCCAAAAGGCGCTGCATGATTTCTCCATGCTGCTCCCGGCAGGCAGCGTGACCGCGATAGTCGGGCATAACGGCGCCGGCAAGAGTACCCTGATCAAGCTGTTGTGCCGTCTGTATGATCCGCAGCAGGGGGCGGTGCTGTTTGACGGCATTGACCTGCGGGAACTGGACCCGGAAGAACTGCGGCGCAGGATTACGGTGCTGTTTCAGGAACCGGTACATTACCACGCCTCTGTTGCGGAGAACATCGCCATGGGCAGGCTTGATGCCGATCCGGAGGCGATCCGGGCCGCTGCCGTGGCAGCCGGGGCCGATTCGCCGATACAGCGCCTGGCCCGGGGGTACGATACCGTGCTGGGCAAGTGGTTTGGCGGCGCTGAACTGAGTGTGGGAGAGTGGCAGCGGCTGGCCCTGGCCCGGGCGTTCCTGCGAGATGCGCCGGTGATTGTCCTGGATGAGCCGACCAGTGCCATGGATTCCTGGGCCGAGGCCGACTGGCTGGACCGTTTCCGTGATATGACCCGGGGACATACCGTCCTGATGATCACCCACCGCTTTACCACCGCCATGCATGCTGACCGGATACTGCTGATGGATGAGGGCAGGGTGGTCGAATCAGGCAGCCATGCCGAACTGGTGGCCCTGGGAGGCCAGTATGCGGTGTCGTGGCGGCACCAGATGAAGGAGCTGGGACATGCAGAAGCTTGAACAGTTGCTGCTCGATGCGCTGAACCCGGCAACTTTGCTGGCTGAGGAGCGGCTGGCGGGATTAACGCCGGAGCAGTGGCAGGCATGGATGGCATTGGCGCGGAAACAGCGGGTGAGTGCGCTGCTTGGGCGTAGTCTCCAACAGAAGGGGGTTGCGGCACTGCTGCCTGATGAGGTTGCAGCGGAGCTCAAGGCGGCACCCAAACGCACTGCCATGCAGAACCTGCTCCGTTATGGAGAACTACGGCGGTTTCTGACAGCAGCTCAGGAGGAACAGATTCCGGTGGTGCTGCTGAAGGGGATTTACCTGGCCGATGCCGTGTATGGCAATGCAGGTCTGCGGGAGATGAACGATATCGACCTGCTGGTTCCTGCCGAAGCGCTGCAGCGGACCGCAACGATCCTGATCAGCATGGGGTATCAGCCGCTTCAGCCGATCTGCCCGGAGCTGGTGTTGAAGACAAACCACCATCTGCCCGCACTGGTCAAACAGGGGCATGCCAATTTTGAGATCCACTGGAATCTGCTTGATCCGGACGAACCGGGATATGTGTCGCCGGAGGGCTTCCTGCAACGGGCCGTGCCGGTGCAGGTGGCGGGATGCGCGGCCCTGGCGCTGTCGCCGGAAGACCTGCTGCTGCATCTCTGTTACCACACCTCCTTTCACCACCATTTTGCCTTTGGTCTACGTCCCTCCTGTGATATTGCCGTGGTGATCGAACAGTTCGGCCCTCGGCTTGACTGGCAGGTTGTAGCGGAACGGGCACTGCAATTCGGTTGGGAACGTGGTGTTTACCTTGCACTCTGGTTGGCACGGGATCTGGTGGGGGCTGCGGTGCCGGAGAAGGTGCTGAAGGGGCTGCAGTCTGTTGAGATGAAGGCGGACATTGCTGAGCTGGCACGCAGGCAGATCTTCAGTGAAAAGGAGATTGCCCGTGAGGTCACCATTTCGTTTGCCCAGTTGGCAGCTGCAACGAGCCTGGCCGGAAAAATGCGGATTTTCTGGCAACGGGTCTTTCTGACCAGAGAACAGCTTGCCGTGCGCTATGAGCTGCCGGCTGATTCCCGCTGGCTCTACGCCTGCTACCCGCGACGAGTCTTTGACCTGCTACGTAAAAACAGCAATAGGTTCAGACAAATCAGGGGCGGCGATCAACAGCTGTGCGGCATCGTTACCCGTAAAAAGCAGATTGTTGAGTGGCTGGGAGGTGCACATTGAGAGAAAAACGTTACCGGTATCATGCTCCGCAGGCCCGGCGCACCCAGCTCCGGCGCGGCCATGCAGGCCGGGGACCGGCAGGAGTCTGAAGATGCCTGTCCTGGCACAGCTTGAACAGGAGTCGATACGGATCATCCGTGAAGCGGTTGCCGAGGCAGAGCGTCCGGTCATGCTCTATTCCATCGGCAAGGATTCGTCGGTGATGCTGCACCTTGCCCTGAAGGCCTTTTATCCCCTCTTGCCGCCATTTCCCCTGTTGCATGTCGATACCACCTGGAAATTCCGTGAGATGATCAGCTTCAGGGATGCCACGGTTGAGCGGCTCGGGATGAAGCTACTGGTACACACCAACCGCTCCGGGCTTGAACGGGGCGTTGATCCGTTTGTCCATGGCAGCCGGGTCTATACCGATGTCATGAAGACCGAGGCGCTGCGGCAGGTGCTGGATCAGTACGGATTTGACATGATCTTTGGCGGTGCCCGCCGCGATGAGGAGAAGAGCAGGGCCAAGGAACGGGTCTTTTCCTTCCGGAATAGTCAGCACCGCTGGGAGCCGCGGGAACAGCGTCCGGAGTTCTGGGGGATTCCGAACCTGATGAAAAACAGGGGCGAAAGTTTCCGGGTCTTTCCGCTCTCCGACTGGACCGAGCTGGATGTCTGGCGCTATATCCGGCAGGAACAGATTCCGGTGGTGCCGCTCTATTTCGCTGCCGAGCGGCCGGTGGTTGAGCGCCAAGGCCAGCTATTGATGCAGGATGATGCGCGCTTGCAACTTGCAGATGGGGAGAAGGTCCGCATGCGGATGGTCCGCTTCCGTACCCTGGGTTGCTATCCCCTCACCGCTGCCACGCCTTCGGAGGCAGCCGACGTTGAAGCGGTTATCCGCGAACTGGAAACCGCGACCCTGTCGGAACGTTGCGGCCGCCTGATCGATTTTGACCAGACCGGCAGCATGGAGCTGAAAAAGCAGGAAGGGTACTTTTGAGATGACGGCATCGGATGCTGTGCTGCGTATACTGGCCTGCGGCAGTGTGGATGACGGCAAGTCCACCCTGATCGGGCACCTGCTGTTTCTGACCGGCAACCTGACCGAGGATCAGCTGGAGGTACTGCATGACGAGAGTGCCCGGCTCGGCAGGAGCGGTGCTGCCCCTGATTATTCCCTGCTGCTGGACGGGCTGCTGGACGAGCGGCAACAGGGTATTACCATTGATGTTGCCCACCGCTATCTGGCAACGGGCGGGCGCAAGTACATCCTGGCCGATGCACCGGGACATGAACAGTATACCCGCAACATGGCAACGGCAGCCTCCCGCTGCGATGCCGCCATCCTGCTCCTGGATGCCACAACCGGTTTTCTGCCGCAGACACGCCGCCATGCCCTGATCTGTGCCCTGTTCGGCATCCGGCAGCTGCTGCTGGTGGTCAACAAGATGGATCTGACCGGCTGGAGCCGGGAGCGCTTTCTGGAGATCAGCGAGCATTGCCGCCAGCTGACCGACGATCTGAGGCTGTTTGGTGTCTGTCCGGAGCAGCCGGTTGTCGTGCCTGTTTCGGCGCTTGCAGGTGATAATCTGACGGAACGTTCTCTCCGCACCCCCTGGTATGACGGCCCGACCGTGCTGGACTGGCTTCAGTCGGTGCCTTGCGCGGATCTTCGGAGGGATAATGGTGCCAGGCTGCCGGTGCAGTATGTGTTGCATGCCGGGCAGCAGGGGGCTGACAGCAGACAGGGCCTGCCGGAGCTGCTGCGCGGCAGCGGCTCCGACGTGTTCAGGGGCTATTGCGGCCATCTCTCGGGCGGCCCCCTGCAACAGGGCGAACGGGTGGCCATCCTGCCCTCCGGTGTCGAAACCTCTGTACAGCAGATCTGGTCCGGCTTCCGGCTGATCGAGAAGGCGGAGCCGGGACAGGAGATAGCGCTGACCCTGGCCGGTGAGCAGGATGTTGTGCGGGGGGACTGCATTGTTCCGGCCGGTAACCGTCCGGAACAGGCCGACCGGTTCAAGGTGCGGGTCGTGTGCCTGGATACGCAGGCACTGCTGCCGGCCCGCCGCTACCGGTTCCGTTCGGCCTGCGGCACGGCGACGGCAGAAATAACCCGCATCAGAAACAGGATCGGGCTTGCCAGCTACCAGCGCCTGGCTGCCGACCGGCTGGAGATGAATGACGTTGGCGAGGTCGAACTCCAGCTTTCCCGGCAGCTGCCCTTTGATCCCTACGACCGGAACTCCCAGACCGGTTCCTTTGTCCTGATTGATCAGGGGAGCCACGCAAGCGTTGCCTGCGGTATGATTCTGCACCCGTTGCGCCGCGCCGCCAACATTCACCGTCACCGGGAAACGGTGGCGCCTGCCGAGCGGGCTCTGCTCAAGGCGCAGAGCCCCTGCGTGATCTGGCTGACCGGACTTTCCGGCTCCGGCAAAAGCAGCATTGCCAACGCCCTGGAACGGCTGCTGGTTGATCAGGGCTGCCATACCATGCTGCTGGATGGCGACAATCTCCGGCATGGTCTCAACCGGGATCTCGGTTTTACCGAGCCGGACCGGATTGAAAATATCCGGCGGATCGGCGAGGTGGCAAAGCTGATGACCGAGGCGGGATTGATCGTGATTACCGCCTTCATCTCGCCTTATCGCTCCGATCGTGACATGGTGCGTCAGATGTTTGCCGAAGGTGACTTCTTTGAGGTGCATGTGGCAACCCCCCTTGAGGTCTGCGAGCAGCGTGACCCCAAGGGGTTGTACCGTCTGGCGCGCAGCGGCGTGATTCCCAATTTTACCGGTATCAACTCCCCCTACGAAGAACCGTTGCAGGCCGAGCTGGTCCTTGCAGCCGGAGCCTCGCAGACCGCCGACGATGCGATGGCCATTGTCGGCATGCTGCGCAGATGCGGCAAGTTGCAGCCTGCAACGGATCAGGCCGTTCCTGTGGGGGGGGTGTGAGTAGCGATCTGCAGCTCTTTTGGGTCTGTCTGGGGATCGGTTTCGGTGCCCAGTTTGTGGCCGGCTGCCTGGGGATGGGGTACAGCGTAACCATCTCGTCCGTGCTGCTCAGCATGGGGATCAGCCCCTCGGTTGCAAGCGCGTCCGTGCATACCTCGGAGGTGGTCAACCGCCTGTTGTCAGGGCTTGCCCATTACCGCTACGGCAATGTCGAGACACGCACCTTCAAGCTGCTGGCGCTGTACGGGATGGCCGGCGCCTTTATCGGCGCCTTTGTGGTGGTGCATACGCCGGTCTCCCTGATGCGCCCGCTGGTGGCTGCCGGGCTGCTGGTCATGGGGCTGCGGATTCTGAGCTCAGCCTTCCGGCAGTTGCCGCAGGCGTTTATTCAGCGGACCCGCCTGGGTCTGCTGGGCTTTATCGGCGGTTTTGTGGATGTCATTGGTGGCGGCGGGTGGGGGCCGGTGGTGACGGCGACCTTGATCCTGCAGGGCAAGGCAACCAATCTGGTGGTCGGTTCCATCAATTTTGCCAAATTTTTTGTTGCGGTGGTGGAATCGGCAACCCTGCTGCTGCTGCTCAAGTCACCCAACTGGCTGATGATTGCCGGTCTTATTGCCGGGGGTGCGGTTGCAGCCCCCATTGCGGCCTACACCTGCGCCTACGTGCCGAAACGGCTGCTGACCATACTGGTGGGGAGCCTGGTCTGCCTCTTGAGTCTGCGGACCCTGCTGCGGGCCTTGCCGTAGGCCGCCCTGAGCGGATGTTGAGCTGCTTTCAGATTACGTCACCACCACGCTTCTGATCCCCTCGGGCCGCCAGGCCGGCGAGATAACGTGCGATCCCTTTTCTTCCGTGTTCAGCATGCTGCCGAAGGTGAGCTTGAAATCGCCGAAGCGGTCATTAACCGCATCCATGGCCTTGGTCAGCTGCTCTTTCCTGCGCTCTTCCGCAAACAGGGACGGCTGCTGTTCCTGGTATTCCAGGTTGCTCAGGCAGACCCCCAGCAGCCTGACCGGCTGGCTGAGCTCCATGCTGTCCAGCAAGCGGACCGCGCTCCGGTAGATGTCGTTACTGAGGTTGATGTAGCTGTCCAGGGTGATCTGCTTCTGGATGTTGGTGAAAAAGTCGGCAAAGCGGATGTAGATGCTGACCGTCTTGCCGCTCACGCCGTAGCGCCGGGCCCGTCTCCCCACCATCTCTGCCAGTTGCAGCAGGTAGCGCAGGATCTCCTGCCGTGTGTCTATATCCTTGTGCAGCGTCATGGAGTGGCCGACACTCTTGACCTGCTCATCCCCCTCCGTCGCCAGTACCGGGCTGTCGTCGATCCCCTGTCCCATCTCTCTGAGCCTGGGGCCGATGATGCCGAATTTTCTGCTGAGCAGCTCTTCCGGGAAACGCCCCAGCTGTCCGCAACTCTTGATCCCCAGCAGGTTCAGCCGGCGTTCCAGCTTTCTGCCGATGCCGCAGAGATCGCCGATGGCAACCGATTCCAGCACCGCCTTGATCTGATCCGGCGCGATTACGGTTAAACCGTCAGGCTTCTGCATGTCACTGGCCAGTTTGGCAAGCAGCTTGTTCGGGGCGATGCCGACGGAGCAGGTCAGGCCCAGTTCCTGCCTGATCCGTGCTTTTAGTTGATGGGCAATGGTTTCAGCAGAGCCAAACAGGGCGCGGGAATGGGTTACATCAAGGAAGGCCTCATCAATGGAAAATACCTCCACCAGGGGGGTGTACTGCCGCATCATGCCAATGATCTGCCGGGAGGCATGGGTATATTTTTTGTTGTCACCGACAATGATGATCAGTTCAGGGCAGGCCCGTCTGCCCTCCCAGATGGCCATACCGGTCTTGACCCCAAAACGGCGGGCCTCGTAGGAGGCGGTAGTGATGACCGTGCGATGCCCTGAACCGACAACCGCCACCGGTTTGCCCTGCAGGTCGGGGTTGGCCTGCTGTTCCACCGAGGCGAAAAACGCATTCATATCGATATGAAGGATAGCCCTGTCCATGGAACAGAGGTTACCAAATGACTACCACGCGAAGTCAAGCGTGATCTTCAACATCCCAAGGGTGAGAAAGGACCGGCGACGGATGCCTCGTTACGGTCTGTTAACCCGGCCGGGTCATGGCCAGCGGCACAATCCAGGCATCATACTGTTCGGCCGTTACCAGACCGGAGGCCAGGGCTGCATCACGCAGGGTCAGCCCCTTGTGATCGGCCTCTTTGGCAATCCCGGCCGCAGCGTCGTAGCCGATGTGGCTGGTCAGGGCGGTGACCAGCATCAGGTTGTCGGCAAGATGTTCCGCGATGCGGGGCAGGTTGGGGGTGATGCCGCCGGCGCAATGCTCGTTAAAGGCGCTGCAGGCATCAGCCAGGAGCTGGATGCTTTCCAGTACGTTGTGCACCATGACCGGCTTGAAGACGTTCAGCTGGAAATTGCCCTGACTGCCGGCCAGGGCAACAGCGGCATCGTTGCCAAAGACCTGGACGCAGACCATGGTCAGGGCCTCGCACTGGGTGGGGTTGATCTTACCCGGCATGATCGATGAGCCCGGCTCGTTTTCCGGGATCTGCAACTCACCGATCCCGCAACGGGGGCCGCTTGCCAGCCAGCGGACATCGTTGGCCAGCTTCATCAGACCACCGGCCAGGGTCCGCAGGCTGGCCGAGGTCTGCACCAGGGCATCGTGGGCAGCCAGGGCAAAGAACTTGTTGGGGGCGCTGATAAACGGCTGGCCGGTCAGTTGGGCAATCTTTGCCGCAGCCAGGTCGCCAAAACGGGGATGGGCGTTCAGTCCGGTACCTACGGCCGTACCGCCAATGGCAAGCTCGTACAGACCGGGCAGACAGGCCCGCACCGCAGCAAGCCCGAAATCAAGCTGGGCAACCCAACCGCCGATCTCTTGCCCGAGGGTGATCGGGGTGGCATCCTGCAGGTGGGTCCGGCCGGTCTTGACCACCGTGCGGTACTCTTCCGCCTTTGAGGCCAGTCTGTCTCTCAGGCTGCTCACGTCCGGCAGCAGCCGCTGTTGCAGCTGTTCCACCACGGCAATATGCATGGCGGTGGGAAAGGTGTCGTTGGAGGATTGTCCCCGGTTGACATGATCGTTGGGGTGGACCGGTTTCTTGCTGCCGGGTACGCCGCCTGCCAGCTCAATGGCCCGGTTGCTGATCACCTCATTGGCATTCATGTTGGACTGGGTGCCGGAGCCGGTCTGAAACACCACCAGTGGAAAGTGGTCATCCAGCCTGCCCTCAATCACCTCACTGCTGGCGGCACTGATCAGCCGGGCCAGCTCAGGGGGCAGTTCCCCCAACTCGGCATTGGCCTGGGCCGCGGCCTTTTTGAGGATGCCCAGTGCGCGGATGATGGGCCGCTGCCAGCGGAAGCGGTCAACTCCGATCGGAAAATGCAGGATGGAACGCTGGGTCTGGGCACCCCAGTAGCGGTCAGCCGCTACCTCAATCGCTCCCATGGAGTCGGTTTCAGTACGTGTCGATGGCATCTCTGGCTCCCGATAAGATGATTGGCTCTGCTATGTACCCCCGAACACCCTGCGCAACAGAGCAGTGGTCCGGGCCGCCGGGTCTTTTCTGATCTTTTTCTCTTCCTCTGCCACCATCAGGAACAGTCCGTCCAGGGCCTTGTTGGTGACATATTCATCAAGGTCAAGGGAGGGCTTGCCGGAAAAGGCAGCCAGAGGCGTGGCTTCATATTTGCCTATCAGTTCCTTGTAGGCCCGGGCGGTACCTGTCTGATTCATTGCCGTGCCGACACTTGGTTTAAACGCCTCAAACAGCTGCGCGCGAGTCTTTTTCTCAAAGAAAACAGTGGCTGCCGTATCACCACCGTTCAGAATCTGCCTGGCATCGTCAACCGTCATCTGGCGAATGGCATTGCCAAAATAGCGTGCTGCCTGTGGTGCTGCCTTCTCTGCAGCCCGGTTCATACTCAGGACAAAGGTATCAACCTGTTGTTGAAAGCCGATCTTGGCTGCCACGTCTGCCACCTGTTGCATTTTGGCCGGTAACAGGATCTTGATCAGCTGGTTACGGAAGTAGCCGTCAGGCCTTGAAACCGCTGTTACGGCTTTTTCGGTACCGGTGGCCAACGCCTCCTTGAGCCCTTTGACAATAACGGTGTTGTCAAGGCTGCTCTGCTGTTTTGACGGAGGCAGGATGTCGCGGGAAAAATCATCTAACAATCCGGCATGGCAGGGAGACCAGATTACAAGCACAGCCGCAAAAGCAAGATAGCATGAGCGTTTCATAGTTATTCTCCCGTTTTCTTTGTTGCAATGCTGCTGCGCCAGCTGAAGGCATCCAGTTGGGCCTCAAGCAGCTGATCAAGGCTGATGGAGAGAGAAGCGAGCAGCTCTTGCACTGCGGCAAACTCGGATCGTTCCAGCTTCTTTGCCAGAAGCAGCAGTTGCCCGAGTCTCCCCTCGTGGCGCAAAAGGGCGACGGCCAGATCCTCCGACAGGTTCAGGCCTTCAACAATCTGTTCCATGGAGGTCTCATACAGGGCATCCAGCAGTGAAAGGATGCCGGTCAGGAAGGCCGATTCCGCCAGCTCGGTGCTGCGCTGTCCTGCGGACTCCTGCAACACCAGCAGCTCCATCAGACGCCCCCGTACGGCTGCCATTTCAAGCAGCGGTGAATTCAAACCGCTCTCGTCCTTGCCGGCAAACAGGGAGAGCTGCATCCAGCGCCGTAACTGGATAATCCCCAGCAGCATGATGGCATGGCGCAGGCTCTTGATCTTGTCACGGGTGCCGGTCATGACCGAGTTGACCAGCTTCAACAGCTGAAAGGTCAGCCCCGGGTCTTCCCGGAAGATCTCTTCAATCGCGTTAATGTCCGCATCTTCGTGCAACTGTTGCAGTAACTTCAGCATGCCGATGCCGGAGGCATCTATCCGCTTATGGCTGATGATGGCCGGACGCTCGAAAAAATAGCCCTGAAACAGCTCAAAGCCACATTCCCGGCACTGCTCGAACATCTCAACGGTTTCAACCCGTTCCGCCAGCAGTTGTACCGGGTAGCTGCGCAGGCTGGCTGCGATTTCGGGCAACTTTGCCGGATCGGTGGTCAGGGTGTCCACCTTGACAATATCAACCATGTTGTAAAAGGCAGCGTGGTCAGGATGGTAGATATGGTCATCCAGCGCGATACGGAAACCGAGCGATTTCAGGTTGGTACAACGCAAACGGGCCGTTTCGTCAAGCTCGACGTTCTCAAGCAGCTCCAGTACCGACTGCTCGACCGGCAGCAGTTCCAGCACCTCTGAACTCAGCATGGCAGAGGTGATATTGAGAAACCCGTACTTGTCGCCAAGGATATCCTGCAGACCGAAATCGGAAAGGGCGCTGGCAATCACCGAGGCCGAGGCCTGGGCTTGGTCATTGTAGAGTGCGGCCTGATGATCTCCGGCAGCCCTGAAAAGCAGCTCGTAGCCGATGATCTCCTGCTTGCGGTTCAAGATCGGCTGACGGCCGATAAAGTAGCTGCGGTCATGTTGCCGGTTTGTCTGATGGTCAGATCTGGAATTCATTGCGTACTCCTGTCATCGGCCCAGTATACACCATTCCGGACTGATCGACGACGGTACAGCGTATATACACTATGCGCCGCTATAACTCTGCAGGCATGCAGACGTTTCCGGCCGTGTTGGCCACGTTTCCGCAGTTTTCGCATCGCACGGCCGGATGGCTGGTGACCTGTCTGATGATGTCCCATTCCTGCCGGCTTTCCAGTTCACACAGATGCCCCTGATGTTCTTCAACAGCGCAGCAGGTTGTTGTTGCGGTATCCGCTGACATGGTATCACCCTCCTTTAACAGGTTGTTGGAAAAGTTGTTGAAAAACTACTGCAGAGTCCGTCTGCGGCGTTGCATGGAAACCGCTCTGCAACCGCTCAGCTGTATTCTGCGTTGATCGCATCCAGTGCCGCCCGGGAAGGGCGCAGTTTTTCGTCCGGTAGATGGACCAGCGGTAGAGCAACCAGCTTTTCATGTTCGGCCAGGGTCTGCCGCCCTTCGTTGATGTAGAGCAGGCCGGTGGTAAACATCTGGCCGGAACGTTCCTCTTCCAATAGCCTGATGGCTGCCATCCGGTCGGTGGGGTCGTATTCCTGATCGATTTTCCTGAGGCGGATGAGTGATCCATCGTGCATTGCCACCTCGCGAACCGCACCGGCTTCGTAGTCAGCCTGAATCTCATCATGTTCCAGGGGGATAAAGTTGATCTCATGCAGCGGCAGTTCATGCTCTCTGCCCCAGACATAGCTTTTGGTGGAACCCTCGCCGTTGTTGAAGGTGACGCAAGGACTGATGATGTTCAGTACCGCGGTGCCGCGGTGCGAGAAGGCGGCCTTGAGCAGCGTCTGCAGCTGTTTGGGGTCGCCGGCAAAGGAGCGGGCAACAAAACTGCACCCGGCAATGATCGCTTCAAGGCAGAGATCAATCGGCGGCAGTTGATTCAGGCCGCCATGCTTGGACTTCTGCCCCAGGTCAGCGGTGGCGGAGAGCTGTCCCTTGGTCAGGCCATAGACGCCGTTGTTTTCGATCAGGTAGACCATATCAACGTTGCGGCGCAGCAGATGCTTGAACTGGCCGAGACCGATTGAACCGGTGTCGCCGTCGCCGCTGACGCCGATGGCCACCAGATCCTTGTTGACGGTTGTGGCGCCGGTGGCCAGCGACGGCATACGTCCATGCAGGCCGTTGATGCTGTGGGATTTACCGAGGAAGTAGGCCGGGCTTTTGCTTGAACAGCCGATGCCGCTGAATTTGGCGATGCGGGTCGGGTCAAGCGCCAGTTCATAGGCGGCAGCGATGATCACGTTGGCGATCGAGTAGTGGCCGCAGCCGTTGCAGAGTGTCGAGCCGGCACCGTTGTAATCGGCCTTGCTCAAGCCGATCCGGTTGACAGCAGCAGATTCAGTGGTTGCAGTCATGGCTTCTCCTCCTTTGCTTCAAGCGCCGCAATCGATGCGGCGATCCAGTCGGCGGTCAGGGGCAGGCCGTCACACCTGGTGATCGAGGCGAGCCGATCGGCATCGGCAGGCGCATGCAGTTGGATCAGTGCGCGCATCTGGCCATCCAGGTTGTTTTCAACGACATAGAGGCGTTTGTGGCTGCTGACGAACTCCGTCAGACTGCTTTCCAGCGGCAGGGCACGCAGCCGCAGGTATGATGAAGCGACACCGGCTGCACGCAGGAGATCACGTGCCTCCCGGATGGCCGGGTCGTTGCTGCCGTAGGAGATCAGCCCGACTTCTGCAGCATTGACCGGATCAATAACCGGCGCAGGCACGATGGTGCGTGCGTAGTCATGCTTCCTGGCCAGGCGGCCCAGGTTGGCGGCCCAGTCCTCGGGGCGTTCGCTGTAGCCTGCAGCCTCATTGTGGCCGGTGCCGCGCGTGAAATACGCGGCTGCCGGATGGTTGGTGCCGGGCAGAGTCCGGTAGCAGATGCCGTCGCCGTCAAGGTCGGCATAGCGTTTCCAGTCCCCCTGCAGGCGAGTGAGCTCATCGGCCGACAGGACTTTGCCGCGGTCAAGCGGTCGGTCAGGGTAGCTAAACGGTTTGGTCGGCCAGAGGTTCAGGCCGAGATCAAGGTCGCTCAATACGATCACCAAGGTTTGCAGCCGCTCGGCCAGATCAAGTGCCATGCCGCCGAATTCAAAGCATTCGCTTACCGTGCCGGGGATCAGGCAGATATGCCGGCCATCGCCATGACCGAGGGTGTACGCCGCCAGGATGTCGTCCTGCGCCGTGCGGGTCGGCAGGCCGGTGGATGGTCCCATCCGCTGCACATCCCAGATAACGGCAGGAATCTCGGCAAAGTAGGCGTACCCGGCAAACTCGGCCATCAGGGAAAGGCCCGGCCCTGACGTTGCCGTCATTGAGCGGGCACCGGCCCAGCCGGCCCCGACCACCATACCGATAACTGCCAGCTCATCCTCTGCCTGGATGATCGAGTAGGTGGCCTTGCCGTCAGGGTCACGGCGCAGCCTGTGGAGATAGTCACTCAGATGGTCCACAATGGATGTCGAGGGGGTGATCGGATACCAGGCCACAAACTGCACGCCGCCAAAGATCGCGCCGAGGGCCGCGGCGCTGTTGCCGTCGATCAGAAACGTCCCTTCGGTCCTGTCCATCCGTTCGATGCAAAACGGATCGCTTTTGACAAGGTTCGTTGCTGCCCAGTCATAGGCGGCTTGTACGGTGGCGTAGTTGAGCGCAACCGCATTCTGCTTGCCGTTGAATTGATGTGACAATGCAGCTTCAATCTCCTGCAGGTCGATGTTCAGCAGCCAGGCCAGGGTGCCGACATAGACCATGTTGGCGACGTACGGTCTCAGCTTGATATTTGCCCCGGACTGTTTGACCAGCTCATTCACCGGCATCGGATAAAAGGTGACGTCGTCGCGTTTGAGCGGGAGTTGTTCGTCCAGCGGATAGAGACAGATACCGCCTGGTGCCAGACTCCGGATATCCTCCTGAAGTGAGGCCCTGTTCAGTGCCACCAGCACCTCGCTCTGTTCGCGGCGGGCAAGGTAGCCCGCTTTGCTGACGCGAATGGTGAACCAGGTGGGCAGCCCCTGAATGTTGGAAGGGAAGATGTTTTTGCCGCTGACCGGGACACCCGTCTTGTGGATGGCACGCAGCAGCGTGTTGTTGGCGGTTTGGCTGCCGGCACCGTTGACGGTGGCGATGGTGATCGAGAAGTCGTTAACACAGGGCGCTCGACGGTCAGCCACGTTTGTGGCGGGTGGTTGCTTGGCATCGGTGACGATCATACAGGTACCTCACATACGTCAGATGGTTTGAGTATCATTATCTGTCACGATTGAACTGCCCCTTGCTACTGGAAGATACCAGCATAAGCGGATTGGTTGCAAACGGCAACATGGCTTGAGTACCACAGTGCCCAGTGTAGCAGCTTTACCGGGCAGGTCCAGAGGCTAGCCGAAGTGTCCGCCCTGTTCGCTGCCGCTGCCCACTGGGCTGCCTTCTCCCTGCTGCTCACCGCGGGGAAGCAGCAGGTTCAGTATGACCGCCAGCACACCGCAGAGGCTGATACCCTGAAGGCTGAAGCTGCCGATGGTGACGCCCAGGCCGCCGATACCGGTCACTAGGGTAACGGAGACCAGACAGAGGTTGCGCGGCTTCATCAGGTCAACCCTGCCGTCAATAATGGTCTTCAGGCCGATGCCTGCGATGGAGCCGAAAAGCAGGACCATGATCCCTCCCATGACCGGCATGGGGATCGTCTGCAGCAGGGCGCCGAACTTGCCGACAAACGCCATCAGAATGGCAAAACCGGCCGCCCAGGTCATGACCACCGGATTGTAGTTGCGGGTCAGCATGACCGCCCCGGTTACCTCACCGTAGGTGGTTACCGGCGGGCCGCCGAAGAGGCCGGCAATAGTGACCGCCAGGCCGTCACCCAGTAGGGTGCGGTGCAGGCCGGGCTGCTCCGTGTAATCACGGCCTACAACCGAACCGATGGCCAGAATGCCGCCCACATGCTCGACAATCGGGGCTATGGCCACCGGGATCATGAACAGGATTGCCGCCAGATTGAACTCAGGATGGCCGAACTGCGGCACTGCCAGCCAGGGGGCGTTGATCACCTTGCTGAAGTCAACCAGACCGAGGAAAAGGGAGCTGCCGTAGCCGGCTGCCACACCCACCAGGATCGGCACTAGTTTGAGCAGGCCGCGGGCATGGATGGCGGTCAGCATGGTGGCGGTCAGTGAAATTGCGGCAATACCCAGGGCCGTGCCATAGGGGACGACCTGGCTGTCGCCGGCCTTGCCGGTGGCCATGTTGATCGCCACCTGGGCCAGTCCCAGGCCGATAACCATTACCACCGGCCCGATCACCACCGGCGGCAGCAGGTGATGTATGAAGCCAACCCCGCGCCATTTTACCAGCGCCGCGGCGATATAGTAGAACAGACTGGCCGCTGCCAGTGCCCCCAGGGTGGCCGGCATGCCCCAACTCTTGACCGAATAGATCACCGGGGCGATAAAGGCGAACGAAGAGCCGAGGTAGATCGGCACCTGACGCCCGGTGCAGATCTGGAAGACCAGGGTGCCGATCCCGGCCCCCAGCAGCGCCAGACTGGGGTTCAGACCGGTCAACAGCGGAACGAGTACGGTTGCCCCGAAGGCGACAAACAGGATCTGTGCGCCGGAAAGGGCGGTACGCCAGACCGGTTCGGGAGTGGTTGACATTGCGCTGGTCTCCTATTTGGTACCGAAGATTTTATCCCCGGCATCGCCGAGGCCAGGAAGGATGTAGCCATGCTCATTGAGCCGTTCATCAATGGAGGCAACGTAGATTTCAACATCAGGGTGGGCGCTGCTGATCTTCTCAAGACCCTCGGGGACGGCCACCAGAAACAGGCCCTTGATCCGTCGGCAACCGGTTGCCTTCAGCATCTCGATGGTGGCCAGCAGTGAACCGCCGGTTGCCAGCATCGGATCAATGATCAAGGCGGTACGCTCCTCCATGTCCGTGGTAAATTTCTCGTAGTAGGCCACCGGCTCCAGGGTCTCCTCGTTACGGTACAGGCCGACCACGCTGACCTTGGCACTGGGAATCATATCAAGCACCCCGTTCATCATCCCCAGACCGGCCCGCAGAATCGGCACAATCGTAATTTTCTTGCCCTTGATCTGCTGGACGGTGACCGGCCCGGCCCAACCGTTGATCGTGATACTCTCGGTTTCAAGATCCTTGGTCGCTTCATAGGTCAACAGACGAGCAACTTCAGAGGCAAGCTCACGAAACTGCTTGGTGCTGAGATCAGCCTTGCGCAGCAGGCCGAGCTTGTGCTGGATCAGTGGGTGTTTGACTTCGTAAATGGCCACGTCAGAGCTCCTTGGGACAGGTTTGGTTTGAGCGAGTCAGCTATACATATAGTTCAACGTCCGGCAGGTCAAGCGCTGTAAGCAGGGTATGGGCAGAGTTGCCATGCCGATGTCCGATCACGTTCAGCGAGTGCTGCTGAGAGTGCTGTCGTAAGAATCTCAAACTGGTTGATTGCTGCATGTGTGAATTAAAGACAGGGCAGAGCTAATCATTGTGTCACGAAGAAACTTAATTTTACTATGAAATCGGTTATTGACGTGACTGGTGTCCATGACAGGCGCATTTTTTATGGGGGGGAAGAATACAAGTCTGGCAGCAATTCAGTCCGGCCTCAGATTGTGTCTATAATTGATTCTCTGGCAGACCTGTCTGATTTCCATGCCGGGAAAGGAGCAGCTCTCTCCCGGCATGGAAATATTACTACCTAAAAATGTTCAAACTCGCTGTCAATGTCGTCTCGTTTTGCGGGTGCAGTCAGCTCGATATGAACCCCACCGCTCCTGGTCGGTTTTGCTGCTGCTGTATGCGTTACCAGGGGGCGTTGCGGTGCGGGCCGGGCCGGTTGTTTGTGGGGCAGGGCACGCTGGGCACCGTGGGTGTCAAGGCTGAAGAAGGCGATGGTTGTCTTGAGCTGCTCGGCC
>Ga0209016_1000394_pt1 | contig 53191 bp, 47 predicted proteins | sample EPASupsiteSAE305_FD_187265 | JGI IMG/M metagenome (GOLD analysis project Ga0209016, IMG submission 187265) | Bioremediated contaminated groundwater microbial communities from EPA Superfund site, New Mexico - SAE3-05 (SPAdes) (version 2) | ecosystem: Environmental > Aquatic > Deep subsurface >... | reverse complement strand
AACAAAGATTTCACCGCCAAGCATTTCGGCATACGCTTTGGAAATTGACAAACCCAATCCTGCACCCTGATAGGCCATTTTATCAGCAATATCTGCCTGGACAAAACGTTCGAAAATGGCTTCCTGTCTGTTTTTGGGGATTCCTATTCCGGTGTCTTTTACATGGAAACGTATTTGATGCACATTATTTTGTGCATCAACAACCACAATTTCATAACCAAATTCAATGGAACCCTTTTTGGTAAATTTTATGGCGTTTTTTACAAGATTCACAAGTATGGCATACAGCTTTTCCCGATCGGTTTTGATGATTGCCTGTTTTGCAGGTAAAGGGGTTTTAAAAGACAGCGTTAGCCCTTTGGCCTCTGTTTCGGGTTTGAAGAAAGTGTAAATAAACTCAATTTGTTCGTTGATATTTGTTTCTTTAACAGAGAGTTTCATCAATCCGGATTCTATTTTGGAAATATCAATAATATCATTGATGATATTTAACATCCGCTTGCCGCTTTTTTCTATGATGTCAATAAATATTTGCTGTTTTTCGTCTGTTAGCCCGGGCTTTTTCAGTAAGTCAGCAAAACCAAGAATGCCATTCATGGGGGTTCTGATCTCATGCGACATATTGGCAAGGAAAGCAGATTTCAGTCGGTCACTTTCTTCGGCTTTTTCTTTGGCTTTAAGTAATTCCAGTTCATTTTTTTTGCGGTCGGTGATGTCGATGGCTGTAGTCAGATTTAATATCACTTTACCATTTTCATCTTTAATCGGATTGGCTTTTGCAAGATAGGAGAGTGTTCTGTCGGGTAAAGGAATATTTACCTCTATAGTCTGCACTTCTCCTGTGCGGAACATTTCTTTAACTGCTTCGTAGCGATGATCTGCCTCCTCTTTAGGATATATATCCCAGAATGTTTTTCCAATAAAATACTCCGGTGTTTTGCCGAAAGTTTTTGCAAAAACATGATTAGTGAACTTATATTCGCCTTTTTCGTCCACACAGAAAACCACATCATTCGTATTCTCAATAAGGGAACGATATTTTAGTTCGCTTTCTTTTAATTTTTCTTCTGCTTTTTTTCTTTCTGTGATATCCTGAAAAGAGCCATGCACTTTATATATTTTTCCATTTTCGTCAGTAACCGCTTCTCCACTGGTTCGCACCCAAACCCTCTTGCCTGTAGAAGTTAATATCTCCATGTCTTCGTCATAGGGAATACCTTTCTGGGCGCAATCGGTGAAAACTTTTGTAATTCTATCGCGCCATTCAGGGGCATAAAAGTTTATTCCATCCTCTACCAGGGGTGCGTATCCTGCCGGCATCTCATGAATGGCTGCCACCTGATCGGACCAATATGAACGGTTCTCTTTCAGAATAACATTCCATCCGCCAAGTTTTGCCTTTTCTCCCGCTATACGCAGAAGTGCATGACTTTCTATTATTTTTTCTTCAAGCTTTTTGCGTTCTGTAATATCAATAAAACTTATTATAATTTCTGTTATCTCATCATCATTATTTATGACAGGAAATCCATTAACTAATAACCAGACAATATCATTGTCATTGCGACATACTCCCAAAATCTGATAATTAAATGCTTTTTTGCTTTTAACTATTCGTGTTACAGGGAATTCGCTGACAGGAATTGGGGTATTGTCTTCAGCAATAAATTTCCATTGCGGGTCAATTGCTACCTTACCTTTCATCTGGTCTTCACTTAATCCTAATAACTCGCATGCCCTTGGGTTGCTCATAATAATTGAAGTATCAGCAGCATGAACCACAACCCCTGCTTCGATATTGGTGATTAAGCCCCTGTATCGTTTCTCGTTTTCTTCTGATACTTCTTTGGCTTTAATTAGTTCAGCTTCTGCATGCTTCTTGTCAGTGATGTCAATAGTATAACCGGCCAACAGGGTTTTATCCTGGTGGTAGATGGGAAACTTAATGGTGGTGTAGCTCCGGCCATTAAGCTCTTCATCTACTGTAAATACCTTTTGGTCAGAAACACATGCCCAATCGTCAGCAATAATCTTTGCAGCCAAATCAGGGGGGAACAATTCTGTCATGGTTTTTCCGATCATGTCAGCTCCTTTAATGCCGATCATTTGTTGGTAATTTTCACTTGCCTGAAGAACGACGCATTCAGTTGGAGTTACATCCTTAATGAAAGTATAGATCGGTGAGTGAGCCATGAACATGGCAAACAACTCATTGCTCTCCCTTAACTTTTGCTCTGTCAGCTTGCGTTCTGTGATATCAATAATTACCGGTAAAAAAAATAATGGATTATTGTGGCTGTCGCGAACCATTTTTATGCTAATCTCACCCCAAACAATAGCTCCGTTTTTACGAACGTATCTTTTTTGTACAGTTGCCGTTTCTGTTTTTCCTTCGGACATAAGTTTCAAATCCAACATCCCCAATTCTCGATCCTCAGGATAAGTTATGTCGGCTATGGTTTTTCCGATTAATTCTTCATTGGAGTAACCAATAAATTCACAGAAAGCTTCATTACTTTTGATAAAACGTTTATCCAAACCTACAATGACTTCACCTACCGGAGACTTGTCGAATGCAGTTCGGAAACGCAATTCATTGTCCATAAGTTTTTTCTCAGTTTCCTTGCGATCGGTGATATCAATAACTGCCGAATGATAGCCCATGAGATTTCCCTGCAAATCGCGTATGGTGGTAGCCAGTCCATGAGCAATAAAAACAGAACCATCCTTTCGTTTTGCAGTATATTCACCTTCCCAAACATCTATAGTGTTGAGAGCCGTGACAATGGCCACGGCCTCATCCTGGTTTTGAATAAACTCCGAAATAGGGCGGCCTACAACCATATCTTTTGTTTTATATCCCCAAATCTTTAAAAAGGTGTTGTTGATTTCAGTCAGCACACCATGGCTGTCTGCAATGCTATTAGCTGCAATGGATGAGTCGAAAACAATTTTCTTAAGCCGGAGTTCCAATTCGGTCTGTCTGCTCACTGAATCATCCTGAGGATAATCAGCAACGATTTTTGTTTTTAATAAAATATGTTTCTGACGCAGTTCCTTTAACTCGCGGATGAGTTCTTCTTTTGTTTTATTCTGATCATTCATAGCATTACCCTTTTGTAAAGTTATAGGTTAGTTTTGCATGACAACTTATAGCCTTTAATAATGTATTAATCAAAGTGAAACTATTATCAGATAGCAATTTATCAGATATTTATGGTTGCAAACAATAAACCAATATACATATTTTTAATCAGATAGCAAAAAAATGGCAGATTTTATACTTCTCTTGGGTTGAGACGAAATAAATTTTTATTTTTGAATAATCTTGCCTGCAGAAAGTAAAAAAGCAAATTTTTATTATCTTTATATCCGGCATTAAAAATGCTACAGTTTTTGGTTTTAGTCATTGTGGTTCATTCATTAACCTCTGTCTGTATGGAAAATTTTATAATCCGTAAAAGGAATACAGTTATTGAAAAATCTGGATTGATACTGTTTTTTTTATTTGCAACATTCCAGAGTTTCTCCCAATTTACCGTTAGGAATTTGTCAGGATCTTGTCCTGTTTACGAATCACCCAATGCCTCATGGAAAGATTTTAACTCTGATGGCTATCTGGATATCGTTTTGCATGGTTGCCTTAATGTTGGGGCGGACTGTTATGGAAGTGGTGTAATGTTTGTTTCTGAAGATGTTTCGTTTAATATGTACTTTTTCGATGAAGTGCCGGGCGGCATGTATTATATGGATGGCATCGCATGGGCTGATTTTAACAATGACGAAAAAATGGATTTGGTAATTTCCGGCTATTATGGGATTTTTGTTTATTTTCAGACTGATTCAGGGTTTGTTGATACCGTTATTGCTGATATGTACTGTGGCGATCTGGATGTTGGTGATTATGATTTGGATGGCGATGCTGATATTCTTTCAAATGGAGTTTATGGTTTTGATCAGATTCCGTACACCAGTATATTTCTTAATAATGAAGGATTTTTTACGGAATCAACAGTTGAAATTGAACCGCTGAATTTAGGATCATGCGACTGGGGCGACTATGATCAGGATGGGGACCTTGATATTTGCTATAATGGTGTTGTTGGTGATGTTGAGGTTGCACCCGGACTGATATCCAAAACCTATATCCTCCGAAATGATGGCGGTGTTTATAATAATATCGAAGCTCCTTTGCCCGGTTTGAGCCGCGGTGATATTGCATGGGTTGATTTCGACGGCGACGGAGATTTGGATTTAAGCATGAAAGGGTTGGATTATTCATGCATCTATGAAACGGAATATATTCAATCATGGACTGATATATATTTTAAAATGTATGAAAATATTGACGGATCCTTTGTCGAAATTCCGGTCACAATACCAGGCACAACCCTCGGAGCAATTGATTGGGGCGATTTTGATGCCGATGGTGATCCCGATTTGCTCATTTCCGGTGAAGTAGATACCGTTTCGGGCTGGCAATTCCTTAGCCGTTGCGCAGTGTATGAAAATATTGAAGGCACATTGACCCTGCTTGATACGGTTATTGGAAAAGTTCAAATTGCCAGGTGGGGAGATTATGAAGGCGACGGAGACCTTGATTTTCTGACTTATGGAGGAATACCCAAAGTAAGGTTATTTTTGAATGATATGATTACTGATTTTGAAAACAAGGAAATTCTAAAGGAAATCATTATCTATCCAAATCCTGCAAAAGATGAGATATTCGTTGAAATACCAGATGTGCATCGGAAGGGAAGGGTTTCCTGCGAATTGTACGATGTAAACGGCCGGTTAATTGATTCCGGTTATTTTGACTCAACAGTCCGGAAAATTGATATTGCCGGATTAAATAGAGGGCTGTACGTTATAAAAATAAAATCATACAGTGGCTTAGTTATTGAAAAAATTGTAAAGATTTGAGAACGTAATTGATTATTGTTTGTTCCTTTTACCGTTTACAATGTAATTGTTTACAGTTAATGAAAAAAACATAAGATATTTATTTTACTTTGATAACATTTATCTACTATATAAATTATTAATTATACAGATGTCATTAATTAAATTAGAAATTTTGAAAAGGTTGCTTCTGATAATTTTTGCCGCATTGTTTTTTTCTTTCGATCTTGATGCTAAACAAGTTGAAGGACTAATTATTTATGAAAACGATACGGTGAAAGTTACATTTGATATTCCTGTGACAATGTTTAAGAAAAAAATAAACTTCAGAAAAATCCAATATCGGATAAAATATTTGGATTCGCTTGGAAATAAGGAAGTTTTGAAGCCACGTATGGCTAAAGGGATTATCATAAAATTTGAGGAGTTGAACATTAAAATGATATCCGAAAAAAACTCTCTGACATGGTGGTCATTTCTTGTGAAAAATTCGAACATTTTTCTCAAACTGGAATTAAATGGTGAGTTAAAACTTTATAAATATTTCCTTCATCCTTCGTCAGGTACCGTTTATATTCCTGGATCAAATCAATTTCTTTTTGTTAGCTACAAGGATAATGGAGTAAGATATGTGTTGAAAAAAGGAGAGGGGAAGCTGAACAGGGTGTGGTATATTTATTATGTAATCGGAATGCAGGATTACTTTCGCGATTGTCCGGCCTTAGTTGATGCCTTAAACACCAAATACAAAAGCATTGAAGATATTGAGTTTATTGTCAGGTTTTATAATTCGCAGTGTAAATGAAAAACGGTATGATTATTGTTAACTGTTTTTCTTATTATTTGCCAATTTATGTGTAGTTGTCTTCTTTATTTTGCTGCTTTTTGATTCATTTACAGCATTTTTGTAGAATAAACCGACAACTTCATATGAATTTGTTTATAAAATTAATTTTGTAATGAGATGAAATATCTAACCCTGATAACCCTGTTCCTGATTTTTTTGTCTGCATCTGCACAGGAAATCAATAAATCATATTTGACAGGTTCCTGGATTGATTCGTTTGAAGAAAAAGAAGAAGGATTTGGTGGTGTTGTTTTAAGACCATACAACTTCAAGTATTTTCCACAGGCCTGGTTCAGATTCAGCATTAATTTAGAAAAGGATTCTGAATGTTCGTGGTTGGTGCTGGCACCAGACGATGCTCATTATTTCAAGACCGGAACCTGGACTTTTGATGAAGGAACAAATGAAATTAAAGTAAATGACAAGGAAGGTAATTTGTGTTTACGCTTTTTGGTTGTTTTTTCAGATATAAATTTATTGATTTTAAAACCCGTCTATTCATTAACTAATTTCAATAAACAATGACCGGCCAATACAATTATATAAAAAACTTTTCTGTAATTGTTTTACTGTTTTTTGCAGCTGAATTTACTTTTTCCCAGAGTAACTCAGCAATACCGCCTGAAATTATATGCGGTTATAAATATTTCCAAAAAGACTTAAGCAGGCAATTGCAAACAACCAGTGAACCTGAATCCGCCTTTCCAATGCAAATGGCGGGCTTTTCATTAACTTCAAGTCAGGTTGAATTAAAGTTAAACGGAAAAAGATTTGATGATAAAATCTGTAATCTTACCTATTTACAATTAATCCCGAAAACCATTGAAATTTATGACAGTCTTAAACTACGGCTGACAGGCTATATTTTTAGTTTTTCCATGGGAAGGGATTTGTTTGTCAAAAGCCGTAATTTTGATTTAATTACCGGGTTCGGACTGGGTTTTGGCAGGACAAACATCAGGGATGTTGAAGTAAAATATTTTAAAAAGAAAAACGCATTATTCTCTCCGGTTTTCTCACTAAGTCCAAGATACAGAATAGGGAGACTGTACCTTGGATTGAGAGGAGTTTACAATTTTGATATTTCGCATTATGCATGGAGACAAATAAAAGTTATTGACAAACCTTTAAATTTAAATAAGTTAAACCAAAGCGGGGTAAGCATTTTTTTTACGATTGGACTTGACTGGAATTAATTTCAATTCAGGGATGGTTGGATAAATAAACACATAAAAAAGAATAAACCCTATTTTATTGTAATTGAAATTGGTTGTAATTTTCTTGTTTCGAATGAACCACCAGCAGCCCAAATTCCTGGAAATATTATTTTGTCTCCTGTATTTAACTTTTTTATTACTTTTCTCTGCTTTTTTGGAATGGTGTTTCCTTCACAATAAATTTTTTCGGAGTTTATTTGGGGATTATTACTGATAAATTGTATTTCAAAACTTATAACATGCACCATAATCCTAAAGAAGCCTCCTACAGGATTAACAATTTCTAATGTTGGATAAGACAATATTTCTTTTAAAGTAGCAACAGTATCCTTAATATTTCCTAATTGAGCATATTGATCGGGCATTCTTTTAATATTATAAACTTTAGAAAAAATCAATTTTTCGTTTTTAAATAGTTTTAATGTGTCAGTTATTTCGCTTCTTTGAGCACGAACAATAAAATTTTTATTACTTCCCTTATGAGATTTAGAAAATATAGTTGTCAAATTATAGGTTGAATCTATATCAATACCTGTAATTTCAATATAATTATCAATTCCAACATATAAAATATTTTTTTCAGGAACAGTCAATGATTCGTTCCTTATGTCTATTTGTGAAAAAAGACTAAATGGAATCAGAATGAAATATAAAATATGCTTCATCATAACTAAACAGGCGAAATGAAATACAATACAATTTTAATATTTTTCCACAAATAAACAATTCGGAATTCAAAAATCGGTGTTCCCCCGACTATTAGTACTAGTCAGGCTTTGTTCGATATTCAAAAAACCAATTAAATAACGAACGCCGAATAACGAATAACGAACATCGATAGGAGTTTCCGTTCGATATTCGATGTTCAACGTTCGACATTCGACATTCAAAAAATCCATTAAATAACGAACGCCATATAACGAATAACGAACATCGATAGGAGTTTCCGTTCGATATTCAGCATTCGGTGTTCCTTGTTCGATATTCTTTTATCCTTTCCAAAATTCCCCCGCCCAACACATTTACCCAAAATTAAAATTTCAGCCATATAAGAAACCAAACCAATTTTGAAAGTCCGCCGTTTTTGATTAATTTTACTTTGGCTGTTGGTCAATGGGTTTTTTTACCCTGATAAAACCAACACACCTGACAAAATCGAAAAACCATTGTAATGAAGTATTTTGGATTTATAGTTTTGATCTTGATCTTGATGGCTTGCCAAAACAAAAAAGAAAAAGGCAATAATGAAAATATTTGTAATGAAGATACGTCAGTTGTTGCAATGGATTCGTCAGATATTAAATCTGAAAAAGCATTTCGGGATAGCTTATACACATGCGAGTGTAACCAGTTTATTTCAAAGCTTGAGGAAATTCCTGACAGAGACTCGAACGCTTATAGAATTACAATTAATTCAAAAGCAGGCGATTGGAAGAAATCAAAAATTATTAATACCCGACCCCAAATGTCTCGCATAAGTTATTGCTCTGAATTTTATACGGTTGTTAGTTTTGCCTGCGGTGGCCCCTGCCATTCCGAAGTTTTTATTTTTACGACTGAAGACAGACCAAACGAGCAATATGATTTTACGATACAAGTAAAAAACAATCCTGATCTTATTGCTCACTACAGAAATGAAGAATTTGATAAACTCCTTATACACAACTTTAAAAACAACAAAGAACTGTCTGTTGACGTTTCAGATGAAAGTTTTCATAGTTATGAGATAGACTCCTTGATAATAAATAAGAATATAATTACACTTCATTACACATCAGAAAACGAAAAGCAAAAAACCAAAACGATAAATATCAAATCCATATTATAAAAACACCCATGCTGAAAATGTGCGCTAATATGCATAACGGTTATTAATAGAATTAGATGAGACAGTCAATACAAGTTTTATTTAAAAGATGATCAAATAAAGACATTTTAAAACATGCATGAATAAATTTAGTTTTAAGAAGTAATACCTTATTTTTGATAACTGTAAATAGAAAAAATACTGAATATATCCCGGTTTTTAAAATTATTATGAAGTATTTAAAAGAGATATTGGTAATAGTGTCATATGTCTTCATGCTATTATCCTGCTACTTTTTTGAATGGAAACCACTTGGCCTGTTTCTTTCGTACCTTATTGAGGTTGTTGCCTTAATAGTTTTATATTCAGTTATCAGACTCATGGATCAGTCAAAAAGACCGCAGATGTATAAAAAGCAGCCCCCTCTGGAAACCATTCTGATTTCGTGCATTCCTTTAATTTTGTTTCAATATTTTATAATAGGGTGGATGGCATCATCCATAAATCCTGAAGAAAATTTCCTTAAAGAAAAACCGTGGATGAGCCGGGAAGTGATTTATTCAGTTGTCTTTTTTATTATTATTTATATTGTAAAACTCAGGGATATCTCACAAAAAACAGAAAAAGTAAAAATTTTAAAAAATATTTTGCTTTTCAAAGCAGTTGCCCTGACACTTGTGAATGTTGTGGTTTCGGTAATTGTATTAGGTTTTAAAATTCATGATTTATTGCTGGTTGTTTCGCTAATGGCAGCATTCAGAATTTATCTGGAATGGTTCGCTTCACGGCAATTCTCAAAGATTAATTGATTTTGATGGGTAGGTTAAATAATAGATTGATAAACCCGGCACTTTGTTTTGTGCATATGAAAACATAAAAAAAAAGGTAAAGAATTTAACCTGTGAAATGGAATCAATTTTGAAAGTCCGCCGTTTTTGATTATTTTTACAATCAGCGATTGGTAATCAGTATGGTGTGTTTAGCACATTTACACAAGTTTTTTTTATAAGAATATATAACACGATAATCAAATATATGAAAAAGATTTTAGCGGTTTTTCTTTTGTCATTTTCTTCATTGTTCTTTTTTGGACAAGAAAATCCAGACTTTGAAAACCTGGTCAAACTTGGTGAACTTTATTCAAAAAACATCAACAAAATGAGTGACGATGTAAAAATGGAATTGGAAAAACTTAGGACACCGGGATTGGATCACATTATAGACGCACTTATTGCGATTAGTAATGGTGACGTAATACTCATAACAAAAAAATTCCTTTCAAAACCATCGCTTCAGGAAATGAAGTATTGGTACGTATTACGGGAAATTTTATATAACAATGTAAAAAAGGACCCTGAACCAAAACCTAATGAAGAGGTGGCAAGAGAAACCTTAGAAAAAGAAATTGATCCCCGATGGCTGTTGGATAATTATTACTATAGAATATGCATTGGATTAGGACAGATATTCAATGATAAAGATCTTAGTAGTTTCAATATCACATTTGATGACTATGGGTTAGAAAACGAAACCGAAAAAGCAATATTGTTTTTTAATATTTCTGATCCGCTTTTAGTGCGATTCAAAGTGCTTCAAATGGTTAAAAACTATGATAAGATACTTGATTTTGTGAATAAACTTCCGACATTTAACGGAGAATCGTATTATGAATACACCTCATTCGATTTTGAAGATTTTGATTGGATTGGGTATGATAAAACCGAATCTTATAAGGAAAGACATCTCGGGAATTTTTACGCAGCACTGAACGGACACTTTTCTGCACTCGCTTTTAGGGAAAAAACTGAAGAAATGAGAACGGTCTATTTCAATTCTGTCCTGTTTATTCCAGACTATTTCAAATATTCAGGTGAAATGTTGAAAGATTTAAAAGCGCTTTATAAGAAATCAAAAAAATAACAAACGATTGTAAGTAATTAAGCTTCATGTTGGGTTTCGTTCCTCGGCCATACGTAGCTAAATTTTTAGGTGTGAATATTTATATTTTAAACAACATGTTCAGACTTAATACAGATTAATGCATCTGAATAATAAAAATAAGCAATGTAACAGAGCCTGCCAAAAAGCAGGGGTTCAGTGCTTTTGGAGATGTAAAAGTGTATTCCCGATAGAGGCGGTGTACAAAGATAATTTACGTCAAAATGATTAAAAAATAATAACAAAAAAACTAAACAAAATAAGCAAGTCTAACCAATCAATAACCCGGAGTTCAACCATTATGAATAAACAGTATGAATTAAATACGAACGTACTCGTACTCAGAGTAAAAAAAGCTCCTTTGTTTGTCAGATCAGTCATGTTCTTTTTCTCCTTTTTGTTTTTCCTGCTTCCCTTAACCGGAATGATTTTAGCAATAACAATGGGCAAAGGAATGCATTTTGGTTTTATAATAGGAATGTTCGTTTTTGGAGTATTGGGATTCTATATGCTGCGCATATCATTATGGAATACCTTCGGAAAGGAAATCATTACATTCGAAAATACGAACATAACTTACATAGCCGACTATGGATGGTTTAAGGATGGTAAAAAACAAAAAGAATATAAGAAGCCTCTTATATACACGATCAGACAAATTGGCTATAAGGAAGACAACGAAGGAGGACTCGTTATTGAATTAGAAGAACCAATTTTATGTGTTACAAAAATGCCGAATGCTGAACTCGGAGAATTGATTGATATATTGAATGACTTAGATATCACGCAGTAAGAAAAATGTCGCAAAATTACAATCGGAAAAAGCCCTGCAATTAATAGCTGCAGGATGTTGAAATAATATTTTCCCATAATCCCCGTTTATCCCAAAATCAAAACCCTATCGCCATGCAAAATATTTGGATTGTTTCGTTGGTTGTTATAACCGCAGTGCTTTTCTCAAGCTGTAATGAAGAAAAAACCAGTGCTGTGAAAAAGGAAAATACTATTGTTGGAAAGTGGGAAAAAATTAACAAGAATGGTTTTAATTTGGAATTCACTGAATCAGGAAAATTGTATTATTGGGAAAATGGTGAATATTTAACAGATTCAACTGGTGAAAAGTTCTCATTAGATTGCAGCTATGAAAAAATTAGTAATGAAGAATTTGAAGTAATATATACGGAGATTCCGGGTTATGATACAATCCAAAAATTAAGGATATTATTTATTGAACCAGACATCATTAAAATAATGGTGATAACTAATGATTCAATAAAGGTTTCAGAGGATAAATTTCACAGGGTAAGCAGCATTTCAGAATAAATGAAATAACTTCTCATTGTCCTTTCTACTTAAAATTTTCATTGCTATCGTCACAGCATGGAAAAATCAATTCACCAGTTCTCAGCCATCGCTTTGTCGCGGGAGCAAAGACTTCCCGGCATAAATCCAAAAACAAAAACCGAATTCGTGCGCCGCGCCCTAGTGGATGCCGTGCATGATATCAATAAATGCCGGATAAGGGCTATTCACAAATACCTGCAGTTTCGCAGCGGTAAAATCCCTGATCTGAATATGTTAGTTGATTATGAATGAGGATGGGTTGAGGGTGCTGAAAGTTGGAAATTGGGGGGATTGTTTATAAAGGTTTTTGATGAAAACCGGATTATTTTCGTTTTTTTTTGAGTAATGATAAATATTGGTTAATATTGTTAGGTGAAAACAAAAAAAAAAGCAAACTTTTGTAAAAAAAAAATACTATTTCACAGATGCTTTTTTTTTGTACAATTATTAATAATTAATCATGATAATTTCAAAAATAATACTTAAAAATTGGAAAAACTTTAAGGAAATTGATGTTCCTTTAAGAAACAGGACATTTATGGTTGGTCCGAATGCATCAGGTAAATCAAACTTATTAGACGTTTTTCGATTTTTAAGAGATATAGCAAAACCAGGTGGTGGCCTTCAAAATGCAGTGCTTGATAGAGGTGGAATCTCAAAAATTCGTTGTTTGGCAGCTAGATCACATCCCGATGTTGAGGTTGAAATACACCTTTCAGAATTTGATTCAGACATTGTACTTTGGAAATATGCGATAGGTATTAAGCAGGAAGTGAGAGGGTACCGCCTGCCGATTTTAACTTATGAAAAGGTATGGAAAGAAGGCCGGTTAATTCTAAACAGACCCGATTCTAATGATAAAAAGGATCAGGAACGATTAACACAGACCCATCTGGAGCAAATAAATGCAAATAAAGAATTCAGAGACATAACCCGTTTTCTGGAAAGCGCAGTTTACCTGCATTTATTACCACAATTGTTAAAACATCCACAATCATTCACAGGTCCAGATCTTCCTGGTGATCCTTTTGGAAAAGGGTTTCTTGACCGTATTTCAAAAGTGAACGAAAAAACCAGAAATGCATGGCTTAAAAAAATTGAATCTGCACTTAAAATTGCTGTTCCTCAGTTTAATAAATTTGAGTTCAAAGAAGAAAATGGTCGTCCACATCTTGAAGCTATATACGATCATTGGCGCCCAAAAGCAGGAAAGCAAAAAGAAGATCAGTTTTCTGATGGTACATTAAGACTAATAGGGTTACTATGGTCATTGCAGGAAGGAGATGGATTATTACTCTTAGAAGAGCCGGAGTTGTCTTTAAATAGTGCAATAGTTTCCAAAATACCTGCCTTAATTTATAAATTACAAAAACCTAAAAAAAGGCAAGTATTAATTACTACACATAGTATGGATTTGTTAAACGATAAAGGAATTTCCCTTGATGAAATATTGGTGCTGTTGCCATCTGCAGAAGGCACAGTCGTGAAAATAGCCTCTTCGATTCCTGAAATTAAAGCAATGCTTGAGGGAGGAATGACACCCGCCCAGGCTATTTTACCACGAACCAAACCTAAAAATATTAATCAACTTACTCTCTTTTAGGATTATGATTTATATTACATTAGTTTTTGAAGATGATTTGAGTGAAGCAGTAATGATTAAAATTCTTGAGCAATTTTCAGATAAATATGAAGTATATCAAAGCTATCAGGGAAATGGGTTTGGATATTTAAAAACAAATATAAAAGGTTTCAATCAAGCATCTATTGTTAATCCACATTTTATGCTCACAGACCTAGATAATTATGATTGTCCGATAGCATTAAAAAACGATTGGATAGATTTTGAGATAAGAAATAATTTTATTTTCAGAATAGCAGTAAGAGAAGTTGAATCATGGTTGTTGGCCGATAGAAAAGGATTGTCAAAATTCTTTAATGTTTCAATAATTAATTTCCCGCCAAATCCGGATTTGGTGATTGACCCAAAAAACACATTGATTCAATTGGCAAAGCGATCTAACAAAAGAGAAATTAGGGAAGATATCGTACCTATTAACAGAAATGCAACTATCGGGCCTAATTATAATGGATGTTTGACTGAATTTGTATATAAGTATTGGTCTTTTGATAATGCAAAATTATTAAGTAATAGTTTAAGAAAAACATATGAAAAATTAAGAGATTTTATTCCACAGTAGATTCTTTTAATTTAGAAGTGTATTCTGTTGTGTTTTTTATCTGAAATCACTATTAATTTTGCTATTGTGGACTATAGCTTAAAAAGTTTTTATATGAAAAAAACAATTATGCTGTTGATTGCCATTTCTTTTATTTCCTGTTCAAGTGAAGAAAAGGAACATTCCATTAAAAACAATCTGAAAAATGACAGAACAAAGATTTCAGGGAGCGAGGAGTACAAATTAAGCATAGAAAAATATGGTGATCAAATACATGATACAGCTGTTTTTCCAGTGCGATCTTTTGATAGGGCTGTTTTATATGAAATAAGTGTCTCTGGTGAGCCAAGGAGAACACCATTCGAATATAGAACCGGAAAGATTAAGGAATTAAGCAAAGAGGATTTGTCAGAGTTTTTAAAAATTATCAATACAAAAGAATCATATGGAAATACTTCGGCAGCTTGTTTTGATCCTGATTTAGGAATTGTGTTATATGATTCAGAGGGTATAGCAATGCAATATTGTATATTCTCACTAAATTGTAACAGGATATATGGTAATCCGGTGATCAGGGCACAATATGAAAATGAGAATGCGAAAAACGGGATCAACGGATTCTCTTCGGATGCAAGAAAAAAATTAAAGGAAATTTACGCTTTATGGGATTTTCCATATAAAAAGTACTCTGAATTTTGGGATGATGAAAGCGATTTGCAGAATTATTTAAAAAATAAAAAGGGGCATTAACATCTTTTTACCCCAACTCCGCCAACATCTGATTCCCCTTCATCATTTCATGCGGCGTGCTTATGTCGGTCATGGCGATGGGGTAGTGGCGTATCCGGTCACTGACTATAAGACAACTGTAAGGTAACTTTTATAAGGCAGTTTGGTTTTAATGGATTCAGAATGAAAACGTTCAGTTGATTTGTAAATTTGTTTTTTTTTAATATATTTACATTAAAATCTTAAAAAAAAACGCTTAATCCGATTCATTCACTGATCAGCTGAGTTCTATCAGAATATTGGGGTTAACCGGACCTATAAACAAGCTATATGAAAAAAAAGATATTTATTTTTGCAATTTTCCTTAATTCCATTTTAACAATAAATGCTCAGACCCCGGAATGGGAATGGGCTAAAAGCTTTAAGGGATCCAGTTATAAAACAGCAACCGACAACGAAGGTAATTGTTACTTAACCGGTGGTTTTAACGGCACAACAATTTATTTTGACAGTTACATGTTAAATAGTTTTGGCGCTTCAGATGTTTTTGTGGTCAAATACAATTCGTCCGGAAATGTAGAATGGGCATATAACTACGGCAGCAGTTTTATTGAGTCTGGTCAATCAATAGCCGTTGATGATGATGGTAATTGCTATATTACAGGAAGTTTCTCGGGACCTACAATTACTTTAGGCACAACTACCTTCACTAACCATGGGGATGTTGATTTTTTTACAATAAAAATAAATCAATCAGGAGAAATTTTATGGGCAAATAGTTTTGGAGGCAGCGGAAATGATATGAGTACTGATATATCCATTGATGGTATCGGTAATGTTTTTATAACCGGAAGGTATGATAGTCCGGAAATAAATATAGGTGCCGATACCCTGGTTTCAATTGAAGAATGGGATATTTTTGTAATGAAATTTGATCCGGAAGGAAACGTTGCATGGGGCAGTTCATCCGGTGGCGAGGGTGTTGAATATACCAGTAGTATATGCACGGATATTAATGGAGATGTTTTTATTACAGGAAAATTTGCAAGTCCTATGTATTTTATTGGCAACGATACTTTGTTTAATCCCTTTGGAAATGAAATTTTTATTTTAAAATATGATACCGAAGGAAATGCTGTATGGTACACAAATATTGCCAGTACTTCGTCATCTTATGGTTCAGGGATAGACACCGATAATAGCGGAAACTTTTATGTGACCGGATATTATAACGGGGATTCCATCAGTTTTGATGATGTTACATTAATAAACACGGTTGATTATACTTTCGATATTTATATTGTGAAATTTGATTCGTTATATAATGTTGTTTGGGCGAAAAATGCGGGAGGGACATCTATTGATGGTGCTTATGATATCAGTACTGATTCTTATGGAAACAGTTATATTACAGGAGAATTTTCAAGCAACGAAATTGCATTTGGTCCGTTCACATTGATTAAAGATGGAGAATTAGATATTTTTGTTGCCAAGTATGATTCAAACGGAAATGAATTATGGGCAATAAGTGCCGGTGGGGATAACTATGATGAGGGACTCTCTGTAAGTAGTATTGAAAGTGATAATTGCTATGTTACGGGGCATTATATGAGCAACTATATTGCATTTGGTGATGATACACTTATAAATCCTACTACAACTACATACTATCAGTTTGTTTCAAAAATAGGAATAAAGACAGGTGAAGAGATAAACACTGTAAATGATGGTATTCAGATTTATCCAAATCCCACAAACGGAATGATAGTCATTAATACAGAAGATGTGCGAAAAATTCAGATAATGACCCTGTATGGAAAAGAAATATATAATGGAAAGGAAAATTCAATTGATCTGAGCTCACAGCCAAATGGTGTATACATAATAAAAGTTGTAAGCGATGACAAAACAATAACTGAAAAATTAATAAAACAATAATGTTCCTTTAAGGCATGTGTAAGTCAGGATATAACCAACACCTCAACTGCTTTGTTTTTATTAAAATGAAAAAGGAAATATACTTTTTTTTGCTTTTGTGCTTGATCTTTGGTTGCCAACCAAAAATCGACCACTCATCCAATATGACTCCAAAAGATACCGTTAGGTTGAAAGATTCAGTCAAAAAAGAGTTTCCAAACTTTCATTATATATATGACTTTAAAGATCAGCACACCAAACTGGTAGATTCTTTTTTATGGTACAGCTATAACCATGAAAAAACTCTTGAACTTTATGTGGATTCCCTTCCTTTCAGAAAATTCGGTGATATGTTTTTCTATTTTGACCTTTTTGATTTTTATGGTGATCGATATGCTATCATGATTGATTCAGTTGGTGCCATTTACAAGTTGGAGAAGGGGCATTTTAAGAAGTTGTATAGGTTTCCGGAAGCAGGGATCGCTTGTCAAAGTCCTGCACTTGAAATGAAAGATTTGAACATGGATGGGCATAAGGATTTGCTTCTCTCTATTAATTCATGTGGACTGGCGGGTGATCTTTGTTATTTGCTTTTTTATGATCCCAATGGTAAATCATTAAGATATGATCCAAATATCGAGTTGCGCAATTTGGAATTTATCCCAGGGGAAAAAAAACTGGTTTCTTATTTTCGGTGGTCATATCGCACTTATAAAATAGATGGTTTTAACTTAAAACTTTTTGAAGACGTTGTTGATTTGGGTGCGACTTGTGACTCGAAATTTGCTGGTTTTTCAGAAGTCATCAAATACGATGAAAACGAAAAGATATTCAGTCGGGATACTGTGAATTATTATTAGAAATAATTTTTATAAATAATATAGAATAGAATAGCTCTGTATTAACAATGGAGCTGTGTATAACGGAAATGAGAAACACAAAAATGAATTGTTTGACATCACGGTTAGACATATTAAAGAAAACTATCTAATTTGGATTCTTGGAAAAATATCAGGAATACCAGTTCGGACTAATAATAATATTAGAATTCAAATAATGAAGAAATAATTACGCCAAACAAATATGACAAAACAGCTTATTACATTTTTTCTTTTTTTTTCATTTTTTGCTGCCACAAGTCAGGTAGAAAAAATAAAGCAAACAATTATTAATTGTTCAAGAATTTCGGAAAATGACACATTGATTATAACTAATGAATTAGAAAAGCACAATCTAACTGTACCACTTGGTTGGACCGGAGAATTTATGGGTGAACTACCGATGTTAAATTTAGTTAATAATACAACAAAAGACACATTTGCTATTTTCGCATACACTGCGTGGGACTCATACCCAAAAGGTGAACTCTTTGATACAATTAAATTTATTAATCCAAAAGCAAAATTCACGAAAATTAAAATAGAAGGGCATGATTTTTTAATGTTTACACAATTATCGCCAACAAAACGCTTAAAGTTAGAATTAATGTTCCACGTTGATACAACTGAAAGTTTTGAAAACAGATGGGTATGGACTTTTCAATTGTTTTCACCCATTCAGGAAGTTCCGGAGGAAATAATTTGTGATTTAAAATATATTATCTTGCAATTCATTAAATGGGAATAACTTTAATGCAAAACCTGTTAAAAATACTTTTTGTCTCAGCAATCTTTTTTTCCTGCCAAAATCAGGGTAGTATTGAACATCATAATGAGACAGTACGTGAATTGACAAATGAAGAACTAACTTTAGATGTAGTCTGGAATGGTATTGCATGTGATTGTCCGCAATGGACAACAGTTGAAGGTTCTGAAAAATTGCAAAATGATACTTCAGGAACACTGGTTGAAGATGATTACTTGTTTGATATAGAAGCAGCTCATGACTCTTTGATCTTTCCTGAAAGGGATTCATTAAACCCTCTTAAAATCAAAATATACAGAATAACAGGTGAATTTTTTAAGAGAGGAAAAATACATTTCAGCGAAGAAGGAATAACTTTTCGAAAAACATTCAGATATAGGAAATTTGAAAATATTTCTGATTCATCCCGTGTTTTTAAATATTGAATAGTGTGCTCTTGTCCTCTTTCACTTTAATTTCCTAAGCTAATTTCATCCATTGGAAAAATCAAACCCTCTGTCCCCAGCCATCTTTCAGATGCGGGAGCTGAGTAAAACGGATAAGTGTTTTGCTTTTTCTTTCATGAGCTGGTGTATGTGATGAAAAGAAAGTCTGCCATTATTACCGCAACATTGATTTCATGGGCGATATCAAGGAAGGTGCGCTTTGGGAGCTGCGGGGCGAGTAGTTGTTACTGGTGGACGAGAATCAGTATGGGAGTTTGAGGTTTGGGGAATGGGAGTGTGTTTTGAAAGAGTTTGAGGGATCAGGCGAAAAGCCCGATTTTTTTTTGGTGATTGAGAAATAATGGGTAATATTGTTATGTGAAAATCATCAAAAACATCAATTGAAAATTGAAAAAGTGACAAGTTTATGTTGATATATACAAGTAGAAAAAATGCTATTCAAAATATACAATTACTTCTACTGAAGTAGAAATTTAGATTATTTATGCATATCAAAAATATAATATTATACATATTACTTATCATTGTTTCTTTTTCTTGTTCAAAAAAGGTTAATCTTTCAACACGTGCGATTGATAGACCATTATCATTGCCAAATAATTATTTTGGGTTAGGTATTGGTGCTGAAGCAAACTATAGTGATAATTCAGGTCGGTATAAAAGAGAGAATATTTTACCAACAATCAGCAATTTAACAATTCCTTATTTCAAAATAAATGATGATATAGAGTTGCACGCTTTTATGCCAAGAATGAGATTTCAAATAATTAATACAGATACGGTTATAAATAATACTTTAATAATGCAAAGTAAAAATTGGGTTTCTGACCTTCAATTAACAGGTATTAATATTTCTAGTGACGGATCTTTTTCTTTGTCTTATGGAATCTCAACATCCTTTTTAAGTAAAATAAATAATAAGTTTTGGTATAACCTTAATCCTTTTTTAGATTTTACAAATTTTAATAAATATAATTATGGATTAGATTTTAATTTAGGTTGTCAAATTTTAAATAAGGTATACTTAACTATTAATCTAATGATGTATGCTAATAAGGATTACTATGCGATGTATAATGATATTATTATTGATGAGTATAATAGCTTAACTTCAGGGATAAATAGCCAGCTTGGTTTTTATCCTAATCCTAAAATTCATTTAGGAATTGGTGTAGGGCATTATTATACGCGTGACTTTACATTTGATAATAATAGAAATAATAGTAGTTGTTATATTTATTATATTATGTATTGGTAATTAATTTTTATGCCTAGCAAAGATAAAAAAACGAACGCACAACATTACCTAAAAACAATGCTAGCAGCAGTGCACAATGATAATTTTTGCTAAATTTGAAATATAGAATAATAAATAAACGGGGGAGTTAAAAAGCCGCACTGCTTTTAGCTAGACCGTTAAGGAAATAAAATAAAAAAATAAGTATGAAAAGAATCATTATTGTAGTATTCAGTTTAACTTTCTGCTTAACAGTTAAAAGTCAAAATACTAATATTACTAATGAAAATTATTATGAATTTCATACTACTGCTCAAACAACCAGTTGGTTAAGTCGTGATGAAATTGTTCCAATAATAATCGAAGAACTTGAAAAGTATAATTTCAAATGGAATTATAAGTATGTATTATATGATTTGAATGATACTGTTTCTATTCTTCTTGATGTATATTCAAAGGAAAACAACTTTGGGTTTATATATAAAACCGGACATTATAGTATGCCTGACATTAAGCACAAAATTAATCTGGAATATACTCAAACAAAATATAACCTTAAAGGTTCTATGGTGAGAAATAAAATTGATTTGCCTGAAAACATTTACCTGTTAAATGAAAATCTCTATTGGTATCAATACAATAAAGACGAAAATGAAATAAATGATTTTGTATGCAAATCTAAAATCATTGAAATCTTAAGAAATGATTTAAGAAATGTTCTGGATAATTATGTGAATTTGGAAAATGCTTTAGAAGAAAAGAAATGGATTGAAATTAGGCCTGATTTTGAATCAATGAGAAAAAGATATGCAAATGCAACAGGAATTCAGGGTTTTAATAGTCAGGCAAAGTTCTATAATGGAATGGAAGGTCTTGATAAATATTTTCAGGATTCCACTATTTATCCCGCTGAGGCCAGGAAAAAGAAAATAGAAGGTTATGTTATTGTTGAATATACTGTCAATGTAAATGGAGAAATAGAGAATCCAACGATAATAGAAAGTAGTAATGAAATATTTAATGATGAAGCAATTCGGGTTGTATCTGAGATGCCAAAATGGAAACCTGCTTTAACAGAAAAAAATGAAAAAACTTCAATGCTTTATAAATATAAGATTTCTTTTTCTTTAGGTAAGAATTAGCTGACAGATTAGAAGGATCAATCGGCCTGTTCTCAATCATCGCTCAGATAAGGGAGCTGAGTAAAGCGGATAAATGCTTCTCTTTTTCTTTTATGAGATAGGTTTTGCCCACAACCAATTCCTGTGTAACCTCTATACCTTAGAGGAAACCAACCAACACCATAATAATCTTCGCCTATACCAAACACGACCATTCCGACCTAAACCAAACCGCCAAACTCGCCGCTTTCCAAAACTCACAGCAAACCATTCTGGCTGTCCGTTCCCTCATGCTCCACGACTGCTCAGACTATTCTGCCGGCTGCAATCTGATGCATGACCTGGACACTGAAAACATTCAGATTGACCCGGTGAGCTATTATCGGGGATGGTTTGGAAGGTAAAAAATTAAAAATAATATTTTCAATTTGATCATTTTATATGTTTTTTTTGTAGTATTGTATTTGAAGAGAAAGTAAATACAAATTTTATGAAAAAAGCTAATTCAAAAGCCCCTGAAAAAGTAAAAAAATGTTTCATTATTTCACCACTTGGCTCTGAGGATTCTGAAACAAGAAGGAAAGCAAATGGTTTAATTAACTCTGTGTTAAGGCCGGTTTTAGAAGAATTTGGTTATAAAGTAACCGCACCTCAAGAAATAGACACTCCTGGATCCATTACAAGACAGGTCATTCAGTGTTTGTTAGACGATGATTTGGTAGTTGCTAACCTTACAGAATTAAATCCTAATGTGATGTATGAATTAGCTGTTAGGCACGCTAAAAGACGTCCAGTTGTTTGTTTAGCTGAGAACGGAACAAAGCTACCTTTTGATATTTCTGCAGAAAGAACAATTTTTTATGATAACGACATGGCAGGTGTGGAAATATTAAAACCGAAGCTAAAAAGAACAATTATTGATGTGTTAAAGGAAGAAGAACCAGATAATCCTATATATAGAACTATAAGCGAAAATATAATTCGCACTGTTGCAAAAGATGATAATGTTCAAACATATATTTTAAAAAGATTAGAGGATATTACAAATCAATTAAATAGGTTTAGAAATAGTTCTATTGGAAATTCAAGAGGTTATGATAGAAATAAATTGGAATTTGTAATTTCAAAAGGCAGCGAAAGCATTGATATTCCTAATTTATTAGAACCATTTATTAATCTTTTTAGAGCAGAAACTGGGCATATTCGTGTTGAAAACATTGATGGTTCAAATAAAATTAGAATCAGCTTCAATTTTTATGGAGGGTCAAAAACTATGAATAATATGATTAAATATTTTTCAGATTATGGCTGTGATGTTGAAGATGTAGAAGTTGATTAGTGAAATATTAGAATTTATTATATATTTTCTACTTATTAATAATAAATAATATGAAAGTTTTTATTGTATTTGTGTTTTTTGTATTGCTCGTTCCAAATTTGTGTAATGGCCTTAGTCTACAAAATGTTACTAATGATTCCTCTCCTGATACTATTATACTTGCAGCACGAGATACCTTAAATTTTGTATTATCTAATTCTAAAGCAGATAATGGTAATTTTGACTGGCAAGCAAACATGCCTTGGATAGGTGCAATTATTATTGGTTTATTATCTGTATTAGCAAATATTATAATAAGCAAGCAATCACGAATATCAAATGAAAGAAGCTTAAAATGTCAATTAGATCATGCTAAAGAAGTAGCATTAGCTCAACTTGAATCTTCAAGGCAAAATATGCAATTGGACTTCAATAAAACTGTTTTATCTGGAAATAGGCAAATATGGATAAAAGACCTTCGAGAATTAATGAGTAAATTATTGACAAAGGTGTCTATGGTTGGAAGTGAGAAAAATTTAACTAACGCAGTGTTTGAAGAAGTGGTTTATTTAATTACTAAGGTTGAATTAATGCTAAATGCTAAAAACGATATGAATTTCATAATAGCATTAAAAGAATTAGAGATTTGCTGGATTAATGTACAGGCAAATATTACTGAATTTTCAGAATTAACTCCGTTTATTACTAAAGTTAAAAATTTAACACATGAGACTCTAAAAACTGAATGGGAAAGAGTGAAAAAAGGAGAATAACATTTTTCTTCAATTTGTTATAATTTTCTGTCCTTTCCCTCCCCATCCATGCGCAGTAAATTCGTTGCATGGATCCACGTATTACAAAAAAAATTTGTTCGCCAGGCGCTGCATGATGCCTGGAATGAAGTTAATCAGACACAGTACATGCCATTAATAAATATTTACAGTTCAAAATCAGAGGACTGCTGAATGTATTTTAGGCTATTTATTTTTACGGAAGGAATTGACGTTAGAAGATAGGATAGATTTTATCGACATTCACCCAATAACCCTCAAACAAACCCTTTCAGTCAGTTCCCTTAAAATCTTCACCCTTTCGGCAAGCCATTCCAGTTCCTCTTTGGTAATATTGTAATCCAGCTTATACCGCGAATCAATATACGCCCTTTTAAGCAAGTCAAAAAGTCTCTTTTCTTCAGCAGTGGTTCTCGGAAAAACATTCTTAAACCCGCTGTCAATTTTAGCAGCCATACCATCGAGCTTGTAAAGGTCATGCAGCTTGGGTTTGTAGTCGGTGTAAACAAGAATAAGAGTCATGTAAAAACGCTCGGTGGCCTGGTGGAGTTGAAACGCTGCTCCATTATAATTTTTTTCACTAACTCCAAATGTATAAAAGTTGAAAAAACCATTAGCATCTTCAAACCACTTCTCAAAATACATTTTGGCTTTATCCTTACGTTGTTTTTCGTTCAGCGGTTTGGGTTGCGAAAGCTTATGTTTGCCGCTGTCGTAAAGTATAACACCATCCTTAATGATATCAGTAAAAAAGTAATTGCCACTTTCAATTTCAGCATTAAGAAATTCAATACCGTGAAAAATAATGCTAAGCGGAGTAACATCCGAAACAACACCTTTAAGTTTCTGTTGCCACCGCTTTTCAGCTTCTTTGGCAACAGCTAAACTTTCGCTGTCCATAACCACTAAAATATCATAATCACTCCGGTATTCGTAGGTAATGCCGTCCTCAACATACTTGTCGCTAACCTGTTCGCCCCGTGCAAACGACCCGAACAAAATCACCATCTGCGCAGGCAGTTTGTCCTTAATAACCGAAACAATTCCGTTAATCTCGGTCTGGTTCTCAATCGGCAAATAATCAATAGAATTTTTCACGCGGTTAAATTTACCCTGCTAAGGTAGGGAATTTTTCGGATTATAAATATTATTGTTAATAAATTGAACCCGGGCATAACCCAGTCTGCTTACCGGCTGAAAGCAAACGTCACTCAATATCTCGCAAACGTCGCTCAAGGTCTCGCAAACGTCGCTCAAGGTCGTGTAAACGTCGCTCAAGGTCGTGTAAACGTCGCTCAAGGTCTCGCAAACGTCACTCAAGGTCTCGCAAACGTCGCTCAAGGTCGTGTAAACGTCGCTCATGTTCAAGCAAACGTCAGTGACATCGAAACAAACGTCAGTGACATCGAAACAAACGTCAGTGACATTGAAACAAACGCCTGTGACATTGAAACAAGCATTAAACGCCAGATAAGGGCAATTCACAAATACCTGCAGTTTCGCAGCGGAAAAATCCCTTGCCCAAAAACATCTGTTGAATTAGAAGTTCATGGGGATTAATTAAAATATTTCCGGGTTTCAGAAAATAAATGTATTTTTATAATGTAAAAATATGAATTGTGAAACAATGGTTTTCTCTTGCAGTTCTCTCTCTTAACTTCCTTTTTATCAATGCCCAGTTATTATCTGTAAACAAGTATGAAATTGCTGTTTCATTGCCCGATTCAATGAATAATATTGAAATCATGGCTGATGTGTTTTTACAGGTTGATAATGGTAAAGCCGATTCGGTAAAAATTGATCTTTGTAAAGATTTTGTTGGCGTTGGCTGTAAAATAAGCAGTGTTTTCCTCGAAGAAAAAAAAGTTGAATATTTTTTGGAAAATGATGAACAGCTTTCTATTGTGCCCGAAAAACCCTTGGCCGCAGAAAATCTGTACAAGTTGACAATCTCGTACACCTTATTTAAAAAAGAGGATTACCTGAAGTACCAGTATTCTGATTTTGCTTTTCAGGCCAATGCAGATATGGCTCATATCAATGCTGCCATCACCCGTGCCGATAATTGGTTTCCAAAATTGAGAGGGGAACATATTAAGAGGCTTCCTCCCTTTGATTTGCAGATAAAAGTTAAAAAGGAATATGAAGTTATGGCTTCGGGAAAGTTGATGAAAATTGTGGAAGACGGGTCATATAAAACATTCTTTTACAGCAGTTACAAGGAAATCACAGATCGCAGTTTATACTTTTTTATCAATAAGAACAAGCCTTTTCTTGCCAGGTATGATAACGGGTTTTGCATACGAATGATGGTGCCTGCAGATACCCTGAAAGGCAATACGAAAATCTTGTCAGATATAGCTTTTAAATCGTACCGGTTTTTTGAATCGGTATATGGAGAAACAAATCTAAATGAATATAAATTGAATTCCTTTGTGAATGAATCCATGGGCTATTCAGGATTGTTCAATTCGTGCAACATCCCCGAAAGACTCTTTGTCTCGCCTGTTATACTCAATGAATTGTATATACCATTAAGGGATTTTATCCATGAAATATCCCACACATGGTGGGGAAATATTGTTTCATCCGACCCAAAAATGAATTATTGGATGTTCGAGGGGTTTGCTAAATTTTCAGAGCCATTTTTCCTTAAAACCATATTAGGAAAAGAGATAGAAATGTTATACAGAAAAAGAATCAGACTGGTTGTGGCTTCCAATGCCGATTTTATTCCTCCTTTGAGGTTTGATGCCTCATCCATTTCTGACCAGGGAATTAAAAATGATGCGGCTTATCACCAGGGGGCTTTGTTTTTGCTGACTCTGAAAGAAATGATGGGAGAGAGGGATTTTATTAATGGCATGAAAGAATATGTGAATTTGAATCGGGGAAAAATCACCCATCCTGATAACTTTTTCAAAGCCATGCAAAACAATACTTCAATTGATCTGCATGACTTTTTTTATGATTTTCTTGATAAGCCGGGATTTGCGGAGTTTACCGGAAAAACAGAAAACCTTGGAAAGCAGGGAGGACAATTTAAATACAGGATAACTATTTCGAACACCGGCAATAAATATTTGTTTACAAATATGTTGCTTAATAATTATAAAAAAACCGACACGGTTATTGTGAGTATCCCGGCAGGACAAAGTAAAACCTTTGAGGTATTTAGCAAAGATACTTTATCAACCCCTTTGTTTATAGTTGACCCTGATGAAGTGTTCATGGTTAGAAACCAGGGATTGCGGTCACCGGGTGCTAAATTGTATACAGATGCAAATGGAAAATTAAGGGTTACAGGCATTGTTGAAAATTCTCCTTTTTATAAGACCGGTATAAAAAACAACGATGTCATTGAGTCCATTGACGGACAGGATCTCACTAAAAATGATGTTTATGCGCAGCATCGCTTTATTCACCGTCAGGAGGGCACAACAATGAAGGTAACCGTAATGAATAATGAAAACAAACCGATTGAGCATTCACTTGTGTATTGAAGCCCCTGTAATATTGCATTGTTTTTTCCGGCCGCCTGGATCAAATTTTTATCTTCGCATCACCGCCTATCAATAAACATGTTTTTTACTTTTGTTTTGTCCCGTTTCTGTCCCGGTTAAAGGATAAAAAATAACTGAGTGTCAGTCAGATTTGCCATTTTCTATTATCTGTTTATTTGTTAAATCAATTGTAGGCATTTTAATTGTTAAAGAGATTTTCTCATCCCAATTTAATGTTAATTCAATTTCGTTTTTATCTATAATAAACTCTTTATAAAACTTATCATTTCTAAAAACAATAACTCTATATTTTTCTGCATTAAGAAATTTTTCCTGTTCACACCTTAATCCTCCAAGCAATGCTCCAGTATTGTATTCTAAATTATATGAAAACACTTCAACTACTTTAAAACGTTTCAAATTTTCTTTTTTTATATCTTCACATTTAAATCCAAATTCGGCTATTGAATCTAATGAAATTTTCCATGGTAAAAATATTTCATATTTGTTGCTGTCTATACTGTCTATTTTTACTTTTCCATAATAAGCTCCATATCTTAAACAATCAGATAATTGAGAAAAAATATTCAATGTACTGAAGATAAAAAATAGAAATATGATTATATTTTTTTTCATGCAGATTTGCTAATTAAACTTCATACACTCCCTCTTATTCATAAAACTTCTTAATCAAAACATCCAGCTCCTTCAAAAGCTTCTTATAATCCGTATTGTTTTATCTGATTATCAATCAAATTCCAAAAAAATCACTATAAAAATACAAATAATCTGATATAATATTGCAAAGCATTACATACAATCAAAATAATGTATATAGGGAATAACTCTTCAGCACTTGAGTAACAATAAGGCAAGGCGCAGAGCGCCGCACTATTTGTAGAAATAAAGATCCAACCCCGGATAACCGCCGTCCGCGCTCCCGTTTAACACTATAATTTTTGTTCCGGCGGAAATGAAAACGAGATTTATTGAGTAGGATACAGAAACATGAAAAATAACAGATTGTGTTTGTCAAACATACTTATTTACTTTAATTTACGTTAAAAGCCACCAATAGTAATGTGATTGAATAAGACTAATAAATGAAAAAAACAATTCTGATTTTTATAGCATTACAATCAATTTTATTTGCAGGGGCGCAAAAAAGAGTTCCGATCCCTATGGAGTTATTTTTTGGAATAAAACTATTTCAACAGGATATTAATAAACAACTGCAAACTACTGGGTATTTAAACAATGACCATTCATTGCAGGTAACAGGTGTTGGAACAGCAATACATGGTTATGAACTAAAACTTAACGGGAAAAGGGTTCAGGGTTCAGGGGTTAACCTACACTATTCCCGGGTTTTGCATAAAAATATCATGCTTGATAGTTTAAAACTCTGTTTATCCGGATATAATGTAAACTATGTCTGTGACTGGGATTTATTTCAGAAAAATAAGAAATTTGACTTGTTATATGGATTTGGTATAAGTCTGGGCAGAATTAAAATAAAAGATTATGAGTCAGCTTATTTTATTAAAAAGAATGCCTTTTTTTGTCCAATAGCTTTATTATATCCCCGGTACAAAATATGGAAGTTGTTTTTGGGTCTGCGGACTGAATATTTCATTGACCTTTCGCATTACAAATGGAAACAAATAAAAGTAATAGATAAACCATTAAATTTAAACAAACTCAATCAAACAGGAGCAAGTTTATTCTTTACGATTAGCAGCGATTTTTAGTTAATTATCCGCAATAATTAAAACCACATATACCAAAATTACACATCATCCCATCGTCCTTTATATGCACACATGCAAGGTGCAGAGCACCAAAACATCAATAGGGTTAGGAATAAATCCAAAAAAAAACACCGCACGGGAACAATTGAACATAAAAACCATGATAATTCATCAAACGAAACATTGCCACCATGAGCCGCCTCGATACATTTACCCGAAAATTAAAAATTTCAGGTATATGTTACACGATTCATTTTAGCAAATATATAAAAGCGGATTTTGTGCAGTTTAAAAGGGTGGAAGAGGAGTTTTTGGGGATTCATAGGGAGGTTAATGGGTAAGTTTTGAAAAAGAATAAGCCCTATTTTATTGTAATTGAAATTGGTTTTAATTTTCTGGCTGCATATCCACCACCTTGAGCATAAATTGCAGAAAAAACAATTTTATCTCCTGCTTTTAATCTTTTAATAATTTTTCTCTGCTTTTTTGGAACGATGTTGCCAACGCAAGAAATTGCCTCAGAATTTATTTGGGGATTATTACTGATAATTTGTATTTTAAAATTTGTTACATGTACCATATTCCTGATGTAAGATCCTTCAGGAATAACAATCTCTAATGTTGGATAAGACAATATTTCAATAATAGAAGCAATCGTATCTTTAATATTTCCTAATTGAGCTGTAATTTCAGGAACCATTTTAGAATAATAAACCTTTGAAAAAACTAAGTCATTGTTTTTTAATAGCTTTAAGGTATCATTTAATCCGGGTTTTGATATTCGAATAATAAAATCATTATTCTCTCTGGGTAATACTCTGGAATAATTCGAAGTCATGGCAAATGTAGAGTCAATTTTGATTCCAGTAATTTCAACAACATTATCAATCCCAACATATAGAAAATTTTTTTCAGGAACAGTCAATGCATGATTCTTTATGTCTATCTGTGAAAAAAGACAAAATGGAATCAGAAAAAAATAATAAACAATCTTCATCATAACTAAACAGGCGAAATAAAATACAATACAATTATAATATGTTTCCACCAATAAACAATTCGGAATTCGTAAATCGGTGTTCCTTGTTCGATATTCAAAAACCAACAAGATTATTGGCATGATCTTGAGTGGGGATAGTCACAATGCCCAAAAACAAAGAACGCTCCTTGGGGAGCGTTCTTTTGTTTTTAATCCATTCCTTACGAAAACGGGGTTTTCGACGGACTGGCATAAAAACAAAAAAAACTGCCGTTGGCAGTTTCTTTGTTTTTGGTCATTGGTCGGGGTGGCAAGATTTCCTCACGCAACTCTTTGATTTGTAAGTTATTAATAATCAACATCTGTTTTTTTAATTTAAGCATATTTTTTATTTGTCATGTCCCGTTTCTGTCCCGGTAAAAGGCAAAAAAATAGCTGAGTATTAGTCAGTAATCTCGTTTAAAATTTGTATTTAATAATTATACTCCCCCATAACAATAACTGCTGATAACATGTATATAATTAAAAGAATAAAGAAAAATCCAATAGAAATTGTTTTGACTCTTTTTCTGTCTCTAAGAACCTTCCAGATTATCCTTTTTCTATTTTTTACTTCTATTTTTTTTATTAAATAATAAAAGGGTAAAGATGCAAGAAATACAATTAAGCCATATCCAAAGCCCGGTAATTTTTTTGAATGTGCATCAAAAAAAAGAAAGCCAACTTGAATGTTAAAAAATAATTGTAAATAAATCCATGTAGGAAGGGCAATGGCAAACAAAAATGAATAGGCGTTAGAATCAATTTGATTGTGATAATCTTTTAACTTTATTAAAACAATATCCTTCTTTTTTTTCTTTTCTTTTTGTTTTAAATTTTTTTCCCTGGCCTTTTTAAAGAAATTCTCTTTAGTAATAAGACTTCTATTGAATAAAATATACTTTACCCAAAATTTAAAAAATATACTTTCAATACTTATCATATGAAAATTGGTTGACTCATCTTTTACTCATAAAACTTTTTAATCAAAACATCCAGCTCTTTTAAGAGTTTCTTAAAATCCGAGTCATATTTTATCATATTCCCGGAAAATTAGTTATAAATATACTAAATAAAGATTGAATTTATTGTCACATCTGAAAATTATTTTTATGGTCAATGAGTGTGTTTGCTTTCATTTTCTTTAAATTTCATTTTTATTAACTTGTTGAGATAAAACAATTAAACATTTGTAATTTTTTTTTTGATATTCATGTTTGTCCCGTTTTTGTCTCGATGAAACACACCATGACCTGTATATATAAACGATTTTTAAAAGAACATAATGCTTGTAAAAAATAATTAATAATCAATATGTTATATAAATATTACTTAAATAAATATTGTTAAAGCAAATCTTATAAAATGAGTTTTTTTTTGGTTTTCTCTTGTGATTGTGTCCCGTTTGTGTCCCGAAATACAAAACGACAAGGCGTAAAACCTTGTCGTTTAATATTTTATGGGCTTTTCGTCGGGGTGGCAAGATTCGAACTTGCGACCTCCTGGTCCCAAACCAGGCGCGCTGACCGGACTACGCTACACCCCGGTTCTCAAAAGAGAGGTGCAAAGATATTATTAGTTTTATCTTTCTCAAAATTTTCACATACTTATTTTATATGATTTCAGTTTTTTTGAGCAAATACAGAGTTTTTAACTGCATTTCCTACAACTCAATGTTCTTCTTTAACTCTATCTGAAGCATTAACCGGCTTTTCGGACCGTAAAAGAAAACTACCTCGTCGCCCGGTACACAGTTCTCAAATAACTCCCTTTCCACCCTGTACCGGGTATTTTCTATGATCAGATCATACCTGTAAAACGCATTCATATTTCCATCGATCGCACCACTGCCTGCCTCATAATCATTTTTTATTTCCTTGCCACTGATGGTCTTTATCTCATAGGTCTTCACACAATTCTTAATATCTGACCAGTATTTCCTGTTCATCAGATAACTAAGCAGTCCGGTTAAAAGTGCTGAACCGATAAGCGATAAAAAAATGGCTGATGACTCAATTTCCATCTTTTGTACCACAAAAAACAAAACTGTTGCAACATTGATAATGATAAAAAGAAGTGCAGGCAGAATAATCCCCATTCTGCACTGCAGCCTTAATTCTTTTATGTCTTTTTCATCCAGTAAATGGCTCATCGGTATATTATTTTCCCTCAATGATGTAAAAATACAAAAATTGCTGTGCAGGACAAAAAATACCAATGTATTTATCAAAAAGTCCTTACCTGATCATCGGAAGATACTTTTTGAAGTTCTCGCCAATCACCCAAAGCTCAATGGCAAAAAGTAAAAGGGGAATCATCAATCCCGAAGGATCAGCAATTGCATGTGTCAGAATGATACCCACCAAAATGGGGAAAATCACAACGGCTCCCAGCGCTCTTGTCATGGTGATCATAAACAGCAATCCTCCAAGGATTTCAATTACCGCCACCAATGGCATCAGCCAGCCTATTTGACCGAAACCTGTCATCATGGTAATCATTTTTTCCGGAACTTCATCGGGCATAGGCATGTATCCGAAAAACTTATTGAGCCCCGAGTTGATAAACATCAGTCCGAACAGGATACTGACGATCAATATTATATTTTTTTTCATGGTCTTTTATTTGTTTTATTTTTCACAAAACAATTAAAGGGGGGAATTGTTCACTGCTCACACTCTAGACTCCATACTCCAAACTTCCTCTTTCATTTCCGCCGGAACTATATTTTTCGTTCTAATATATTTACGACCGGCGGTTCTTTTTGCAACTTATCAAACCCCGGCTGTTAGCCGGGGCTGAATTGACCTGGCCCTCCAGGCCGTTTGTTTCATCGTTTTTTAATGGTAAGTCATAACCCATCATTCATAACTCATAACTCATAACTCATAACTCATAACTTATAACTTATAACTTATAACTCATAACCTACCTTCCAACTCCCTCAAATGCTCCATCTTCTTCCGCTCCAGAAACTCTTTGATTCCTTCCAGATGCTCTTTTACCCGTTTGTTGCCGAATTCATAAACCTTTGTCACCATCCCGTCAAGGAAATCTCTGTCGTGCGATACAAGTATCAAAGTGCCGTCAAAATCCATCAGCGCTTGCTTCAGAATGTCTTTGGTGCGCATGTCGAGGTGATTGGTGGGCTCGTCAAGGATAAGCAGGTTAACGGGCTCCAGAAGCAGTTTAATCATGGCCAGACGGGTACGCTCGCCTCCCGACAGTACTTTTACCTTTTTGTCCCAGTCATCTCCACCAAACATAAACGCACCGAGAAGATCCTTTATTTTTGTCCGGATATCGCCCTTCGCAACATCGTCGATGGTCTGAAACACTGTCAGGGACTCGTCCAGCAAGGATGCGGCATTTTGCGCAAAATAACCGATCATGGTATTGTGCCCAAGGGTAAGCTGCCCGCCATAATCAATCTCCCCCATGATGGCTTTGACCATAGTTGATTTGCCCTCGCCATTCTTTCCGACGAAAGCCACTTTTTCGCCCCGCTGAATGACCATTCCTGCTTTTTCAAAAACAAGAAGGTCGTCATAGCTTTTTGAAACATCCTCGGCAATCACTGGGTAGGAGCCGGAGCGGGGAGAGGCAGGAAAACGGAGTCTGAGATGTGAGGTGTCTTCTTCATCCACTTCAAGTATTTCAAGCTTTTCGAGCATCTTCACGCGCGACTGTACCTGTAGGGTTTTTGAGTAGGTACCGCGAAACCTTTCTATAAATTCCTGATTATCGGCAATCATTTTCTGCTGCTCGTCGTATGCTTTTTGCTGATGAACGCGTCTATCCTTGCGCAGCTCGAGGTATTTGGAGTAATTGACTTTGTAGTCGTAAATCCTTCCCATGGTCACTTCGATGGTTCGGGTGGTGATGTTATCCACAAAAGCACGGTCGTGAGAAATTACAATAACAGCACCGGCACTGGTGACCAAAAAATTCTCCAGCCATTGCACCGATTCGATGTCCAAATGGTTGGTCGGTTCGTCGAGAAGGATCAAATCCGGATTCTGGAGAAGTATCTTCGCAAGCTCGATACGCATGCGCCATCCCCCGCTGAAATCGCTGGTGGGACGGGTAAAATCCGATCTCAGAAAACCCAATCCGGTCAATATTTTCTCCACATCGGCATCGAAATTAATTTCGCCGTGTCCGTAGAGTTTTTCACTCAGAGTTGAAACCTTTTCAATGATCTCATAGTATTCGGGCGAGTCGTAATCGGTGCGGACAGTAAGCTGGTGATTGAACTCATCCAGTTCGCGCTGCATCTCTAAAATACCCGAAAATGCCTGAGAGGCTTCCTCAAAGACAGTCCGCTTATTTTCGGTCATCAGCATTTGCGGAAGATAAGCAATCACAGCCTCTTTCGGAGCAGAAACCCTGCCGGCAGTTGGCTTTTGCGCCCCCGCCATAATTTTCAGCAAAGTAGATTTGCCTGCACCATTTTTCCCCATGAGGGCGATGCGGTCCTTATCGTTCACCACGAAGGAAATATCTTTAAAAAGGGTTGTTCCGCCAAATTCAACCGCCAATCCGTCAACAGAAATCATGTTTTATTTTTTTAAGGGGGCAAAGGTAATGAAAAAGTCGAAAGCCCGAAAAGACAGATAATACCTTTAAAACTCCCCTCCTCCGGAGGGGCTGGGGGTGGGAAAATGGATGATGTATGCCCACATTCGACTTCATACATCAGGCAAATCTCCCCAACGCTTCCTCCACCGATCCCACAAAGCCAACCATTTTGCCTTTATTGCTCTCATAAATAAAATCCCTCAGGCTTTTGCTGGTAAATTTGGAAAAATCCCCCACAATAGCCAGTCGCATGCGGTAATTGGAGAATTTTTGGAGAATATCACCGGCAATTTTGGTTTTGAGGTCGAAAAACTCCGGACAAAGGTTTTTTTCGTGGATAATCAACGAATCAGCTCCCTGATAGCGGCAGTCGGCCATAATATCCAGGGCATCCTGGACTTCGTTGATCAGTATCTCATCTGAGATTATTTCGGCGATTGAGTTGTGAAGAATAATTTCCATTTTTTCCTTTTAAAAATTGTACTGAATTGCTATTCCGTGTCTTGACATGATACCGATTCTGCGCTCTCTTTCGTAAGTAATATATTTTTTCTCATTAAAAGTATAAACCGGAATACCGATATAAGGCGAAATATTGAGTCTTTTTTTAAATCTGTATCCAAAACTAAGTATTATACCTCCTAAAACGTTTTTATCCAATATTCTATCTTTATACTGATTGTTATATCTGTTAATATAAGTTTGTTTAAATCCGGCTCCAAAAAACAATCCTTTTGGGGCATATTCTTTTCTTGAAATAAATGGATAATAACGCAAGTCAAAACACAATGAAATACCTTTGAAATATGTCGTGTAAATGTAGATGTTGGGACCTGAATATTTAGTATTCAAATAATAATAAAAATTCAGACCAGTTTCCATTTCAGCAGCAATGGAAAAATGCTTGTTAAAGTAATACTCGAAAAAATAAGAAAGTAAGTAAACATCAGCGAGAATAGAATTGGTTAATCTGAAAAAATCTATTCCTGCAGAGTATTGATGAGATATTTCAAAGTCATTTTTTGTTTTTTTGTTTTCAGCTTTTTTATTGGCATTGAATTCTTCGTTTTTTTTAATAATTATATCCTGCATTTCTTTGTTGATTTTCGAATTTAAATGCAATTTGTCATTATAATTATATCCGCATATAGAGTCAGTTTGAACTGAAAAAGACTCACTGTTTTGCGAATTGATGCCCTCAATTTTATTTTCCTTTATGGATAATATTTTGCATTTTATTTCATCAGATTGATTGATAAAAATTATATCCTGACCTGATAGTTGAATAAACCAAAAAGAAACTAAGAATAAAGTGAAAAATTTCATTGTTTAGACTCTATTTTTAGGCAAAAATAGTAAAAAAACCCTAATAACTTTCCTTCTTGGATGGGTCGGGGGAGGGAATGTATGAGGTATGAGGTATGAGGGATGATTTACTTCTTCTTCGATCTCATCATCTAATTTTTTCAACAAAAACAATAAAAACCTAAATATCTCCCCTCCCCGGAGGGGTCGGGGGTGGGTACAACACATCCCAAAACCATCTGCAAAATCTATTTCCGCCGGAAAAAACTTTTGATTTCTAACTGGTTTTTGGTCGGCGGTTTGTCATTGCAATACAATTCCCGGAGCGCTGCCCCGGGCTGAATTGACTTGGCCCTTCAGGCCGTTTTGTTTGCTCATTTTGACTTTGTTTTTAAAATACCATAGTAAATTACCAATTAATAATTTCAATATTCTTTATTGCTTAAAAAATCATTCCAGAATTTGCGTTACTTCTTTGAATAGGAATGTGTTTTTCTTTTTGTAATCCTGATTACTCAATACTTAAAATCTTCAGTTCCGTCCTCCTGTTCAATTGGTGCGCCCCTTCCTGCTGTTCAATTGTTGGAAGGTTTTTGATGAATTCTTTTGTAAGTACATCGCCTTCTTTCAAAAAAGGGTATTTTTCTGAATCTTTTTTTCTTACGATATACGGAATTCTTTCAGCATAGCCTTTAGCTTCAAGACGTTTTTCATTTATACCCTTTTCTATTAAATAATTTATTAACCATTCAGACCTTTTTAGAGACAATGTATCGTTTGTAATTGGAATTGGTCGGAAATCTGTATGACTACCCATTTCAATAGTAATATTTTCAAATTTATTTAGAAAGTTTACAACTGAGTCTAGTTCTGCATAGCTTTCAGGCCTTAACCCCCAATGACTTATCGAAAAATAAATATTTTCAAGTTTACAAATTGCCCCGACTTCAAATACACTATCACTAAGTTCAAAATATTTAACCGGTTGCTGGGCAAATGCGCCAATAGCAAATATATTCAAGTAAATAGCAATTAATAAAGTTTTCATAGATCAATTCTGAATCAGTTCTATAACTTTTGGGATAAATACAATTAGTCCGACGGCAAAAGCAGTGATAGTGCTAATTAATACGCCTGCTGCTGAAAGGTCTTTAATCTTTTTTATGGATTCATTTATCCCGGGTGAAACAAAATCAGCCATGTTTTCAATTGAAGAGTTGATCAGCTCCATTGCAAACACAAATCCAATTGCAAAAACCACTGCAATCCACTCGATTGTTGATATTTCAAAAAATACTGAGCAGGCAATGGCACAAAGAGCAGCAAATAAATGAATTCGGGCATTGTGCTCATCTTTGATGAGAATTTTTAAGCCATTAAAAGCATATTTAAAACTTTTAATTCTGTCTGTGACTGAAAACTTTTTTTGTTTCATGAATTTCTTTTCTCTGTGTAAAAATAATGAAATATTTACTGGAAATCAATCCTTTTGATTTTGCTCAGGTAATTCAAATTTTACTGGAATTTCATAATATACTCTGACCGGAACGCCGCCAGCCATTCCGGGACTGAATTCAGGCAACAGTTTTACAACTCTTTCAGCTTCTTTATCAAAACTTTTACCTGCACTTTTTACTATTTCATGAAAGGTAACAGAGCCGTTTTCATTGATTATTATTTTGCAGACTACAGTTCTTGGAATACTGTCTTTTAAAATTTCATCGGGGTATTTAATGTTGTTTTTAATAAATTTAGCTAAACTTTCATTTCCATGGCTAAACTGTGGAAAAATGTCGATTTCAGAAAAAAATAAAATTGTTGGAGTACATAAATCGATTGCTTCCGGTTGTAACGGATCCTTTGCTACTATTACATAACAGGTTATGCCTAATGGGTTAGAATCAGTATTGTATGTTTTTGAAGGAAGATTTAGCATGAGTTTTTTGTTCATAACAGCTATTTTTTTTCCTTTAAGTTTTGTTCCATTATTGCATGATGCCATTGAAACAGCAGCTGATAAAATTAAAATTCCAAACCTGAGTTTTATTCTCAGAACGGATTTATTTTTAAAACTTAGAACATATAAAAAGGATAAAAGCTTGTATATGAACAAAAAAAACAAGTAAGCAAACTGATTAATTGATCTGTATTTTGTCATAATCAATTAATTATATCTTCTTATGATACTTCTTCCAGCACTTTTTCAGCAAATCATTCTTAGGTAAATTAAGCTTTTGCGAAAACTCCTCTATTTTCTTTTCTGCCAAAGAAGCCGATTTACAGCTTTTCAGCAGCAGTTTCTGTTTGGTGTGGGTGTTATTCAGGAAAATCTCATAACGACGTATTTGAACATCCGCAAAAAGTCTACCAGAGCGAATTGCTTCATTATAATTTGTAAGCAGCAACTCATTAAAACTTGAAAGCGTTTTCCAGTTGCCGATTTTAAATGGAAACAAAAACAATACCCGCCTTATTTTACTTTCCTCATAATTGATCTCCACTCCGGTTACCGACATGAACATTATGAATCCGTAAATTATTAGCAACAAAGGAATTACAAAAAACACGTTTTGCACAGCACAAAGAACCCCAAGAAATAAAACAATGATACCCGGCCATGAAAACAGACCGCTGAAACTTGCACCGTGAACGACAAACTCTCTCTTCACTAATTTGATTTTTTTCCAAATTTATAAAAAAAATCAAATCCCAAACAAAAAAGCCCTATCATTCCTCCAAAACTCCCCTCTGCCGGAGGGTTGGGGGTGGGTATGATGATGTATGATGTATGATGTCAGAAGTCAAAGGGCAAATGTATGGTTTGCTGGTAATGACGTTATTATGGGTTTTATATTCGCATTTTATTTAAGGGAAAAAGCAAAATGTTTAGCCACTTGCAAACAATATTACATTTCCATTAAAAACAAAATACTATTAAAAAACTACTAATCATATAATTACCAGAAAGCAAAAACATTTGACGTTTGCCATCTGCCATCTGACATTTGACATAATGTGTTACTCTCCATTCGCCCTCATACATCATACATCATGCATCAAATTCACTTCCTCCCCTCCAGAATCATCTTCTCCATAGCCACAAAATGCTCATTCACCTCATCATTCATTCGGGCAAGGCATTTGTCAACATCACTTTTCAGAATACCAAACTGTTCTTCGGTAAATTCTTTGACAACAGAAAGGTCTTTTTCAAATTGCTTTTTGATTTTAACATCAGCTCCTTCGCAAATGGAAATGGCTGCAGTGACCTGTTCTTCGGTGTGCTTGTTAAGTTTGTCCAGTTTAAAGGAAAGGGTTTCATGGGTGTCGGCTATTTGTTTGCTGAGAACGTCTTTCAATGAGATGGTTTTTTCACTGAGCTGTTCGGTGGCCAGGTTTTTTGTGACCAGAATTTCGTTCTCAAACTGACTTCTGATGCGCGAATCAGATGATTCATAGGACTTTTTAACCTCAGCAATTTGCAAATCAAGCTGTTTGTTGGTATCAATCAGCCGGATGGCAATTTTTTCATGCATTTCGTTGAGTCCTTTTGAAAGTTCGGTCTTTACCTCGTTGAGTCTTGCATTTAACTCATTTATTGCATTATTGTTAAGAAGGAGTTCAGTTCGTGCCCATGAATATTTCTTTCTGAACATTAAATACATAATAACAATCAGGGAACCCAGCAGGAAAAATCCAATTGCAGCCAGAATAACTGAAGTTTTAATAATACTCCTGAACCTCTCAAACCTGGCGTTGGTGGCTTTGTGTACTTTGATGTTCTGCTGAATGGCTTTGTTGAATTTTTGTTCGAAGGAGCTAACCTTTTCTCCTGTTCCGGCTGATACTCCGGTCAGATTTTCAATGGATTGGTTCAGACTGTCATTTACTGTTGTAAGTTGTAATTTCAATCTGTTGTTTTCGCTTTTAAGACTTTTTACATCTTTCTTAAGTTTGCTGATTTCATCGTCGCTCGTTTGAGCAAAACCATTCATTGTAAATAAGATAATTACAAGAATGGCAGTCAGTTTATAGTAAAATGTTTTCATAGTTTCCTGTCAGTGTTTATAGTGCTGACGCCGCACTGTTATTAGTTTAGGGTTAACAAATCAGGGAAAGTATATGTAGGGTTCGTTTGTTAGTCTTAAATCTATTATGCTAATATACAATATAATTTTTTGAAAATCAAGTAGAGACGCAAAATTTGCTTCTCATTAATTAACCCCGGCTTTTAAGCCGTAGTTAATTAATTTCCATCATTAAAAACAACAAATCCAAATATTCCATAATTTCGCATGTCTAAAAGAGTAAAAAATGATTACGTTTCTTATTTCACTGGCCATTCTTATTGGTGGATATTTTATCTATGGAGCAGTGCTCGAGCGCGTTTTCGGCACCGATCCTTCACGCGAAACTCCGGTTAAAAGATTAAAGGACGGCGTGGATTATGTGGAACTTCCTTTATGGAGAATTTTTCTTATTCAGTTTCTGAATATTGCCGGACTTGGTCCGATTTTCGGAGCAGTGGCCGGAGCAATGTGGGGTCCGGTTGCTTTTTTATGGATCGTTTTTGGCTGCATTTTTGGTGGAATGGTGCATGATTATATTGCCGGAATGTTATCAATGCGTCACGACGGAAAAAGTATTCCCGAAATTGTGGGGCAATATCTGGGTGTTGGTACCAAACAGTTCATGCGCGGATTTACCGTTTTGCTGATGATTGTGGTGGGAGCAGTGTTTGTTAAAGGTCCGGCCGGAATTCTCAATAATATTTCAAATGATGAAATGGGTATAACTTTCTGGATGGCTGCGGTTTTTATTTATTATATTCTGGCTACCATGCTCCCCATTGATAAACTGATCGGGAATATTTACCCGATTTTTGGTTTTGCACTGCTGTTTATGGCTGTGGGTATTCTGGGCGGAATATTTGCCGGTGGGTATACGCTCCCCGAATTTTCCATGTCATCATTTACTAATTCACATAGCAATCCCGATTCGTTTCCCATCTTTCCAATGATGTTTGTTTCCATTGCCTGCGGAGCAATTTCAGGATTTCACAGCACCCAGTCGCCACTCATGGCCCGATGCATCAAAAATGAAAAACACGGGAAAAGGATTTTTGCCGGAGCAATGGTTGCCGAAGGAATTGTGGCATTGATCTGGGCTGCAGCAGCAATGGCTTTCTTTGGCGGCGTTGAACAACTCAATGGCGAAATGGCTGCCCATAAAAATGATGCAGCCTGGGCAGTGAACCATATTTCAAACACATTGTTGGGGAGTACAGGCGCTGTGCTGGCTTTGCTGGGCGTTGTAGCTGCTCCGATAACATCCGGAGATACAGCGTTCAGATCAGCGCGACTGATTGTGGCCGATTTTCTGAATTACAATCAAAAACCCATAAAAAACAGATTATTTGTGACCATCCCTTTGTTTATTGCAGGGTTTATTCTGGTTCAGCTTGATTTTGGGATCATCTGGAGATATATGAGCTGGGCAAACCAATCACTGGCTATGATTGTTTTATGGACCATAACCGTTTATCTGGCAATGGAAAAGAAATTTTACTGGATAACACTTGTCCCGGCGATATTAATGACCGCAGTTTGTATCTCATATATATTAACCGCGCCCGAAGGATTCAGCATCTCATCATACATTGGAAACGCAGTGGGAGTGGGGGCTGCTGTTTTGGTTGTGATAGTGTTTATGGTTTGGAAATACAGGAAAATGGAAAGCAGATAAAATTCCACGCATTTTTGCTTAAGAGAAACTAACATTCTACCATATAAGTCAGGGAGCAATACTGATTAAGTCAGGTTTGCATTGCCATACCTTTGTTTCATAATTAAAACAAAAAACCATGAAAACGATTTTAACTTTCACACTGATGTTCATCTTAGGATTAGAATTCAGCACAGCGCAGGATACCATTTTATATATGAATGGAAAAATGGCCTTAGGAAAAGTTCAAAAAACAGCAAATACAACTGTTTATTTTATTCCTGATAATAAAAATACAAAAATCAAAAAAATTGACATTGAAGACCTTTTCAGTATAAATTATCAGAATAAATCAATGGTTTACTATTATGCTCAGGATACTGCGATTGGGAATAATATGAATTTAGATGAAATGAATACTTATGTGATGGGTAAAAATTATGCGAGAGTGAATTTTAAATCCCCAAATAGTACTCTGGGTGGAATTGTAACAGGTGCAGCTGGTGCTTTTAGTTTTTGGGGATTGGCATTACCAGTGACTTATGCTTTAATTGTGGGATCTAAAAATCCACGTTTTGAGATAAATGAAAAAATGAAACAGGAGATTTATTCAAATCCCGTAATAGATTTTCCAACAATAGCAATAGAACCCGGATTATCATATGATGCAAAAAATGACAGGGAAATGAAAGCGCCTATTTTTAATGAGCCACTTTTTCAGGAAGGATATAACAGAGCTGCTAAAGACAAAAAAGTCAAAAATTCATTAAAAGGAGCACTTGTTGGATTTACTGCAATGATTGGAACATTCGTATTAATTTCAGTTGGTAGATAGTTTTCAATATGGTTTAGATTGACAAAGGGACCGCATTATTTATGATGCGGTCCCTTTTATTGATACACTATTGATAGGGGAAACCCCGGGGTTAAATGGTAACCAGTCTGTTTTTAATAGCATAAACAACCAGTCCGACAGAATTTACCGCCCCGATTTTATCAAGCATTTTAGATCTGTAACCATCAATAGTACGATTGCTTAGGAATAATTTTTCGCCTATTTGAAAATTATTAAAACCACCACAAATCAAGTTTATTATTTCCAATTCATTTTTATTAAATATATCAGGTCTGCGTTCCGTTATTTCAGGTTTTTTTAAAAACTTTTTTGTTAAAACATCAATCAATTCTTCCGAAAAAAATCTTTTACCTGCCAAAACTGAATTAATTGCTTTTTCCACATCCATTTCTGTAACATTTTTCAGCAAAAACCCCATAGCACCTGCTTCAAGCATTTGTTCAAGATATTCTTCTTCGCTTTGCATACTTAGGGCAATAATTTTAATTGAGGGCTGTTTTTCAATGCCTTTACGTGTTGCTTCAATGCCATCCATAAGCGGCATCATGATATCCATAAATACAACATCAGGTTTGTATTTTTCCAGTAATTTAAGAAAGTTGATTCCATTATCGGCCTGACCAATAACTTCTACATTTTTAATATCTTCAAGAATGGAGATAATTCCTTTTCTGAAAATTTCCTGATCTTCGACTACAATAGCTTTTATCATTGTTTTTGTTTTTTAATCCAACATTTTTGAAACCAAAATACTAAAGGAACTTCCTTTGCCCAATTCGCTTTCTATTTGTAATTCGGCACCGTTTTTTTCAACAAATTCCTTGCATAATAGCAAACCCAATCCGGATCCTCTTTCATTATTAGTGCCCAAATTTGAAAACTTGGTTTCAATCTGAAATATTTTAATCAAATCATCTGCACTTATTCCCGTGCCGGTATCTTTGATTGAGATTTTAAATTTGTCATCCCCAAAGGATGATATTTCTATTAAAACATTATCTCCCTTGTTACTGAATTTAATTGCATTGGTAACGAGGTTTCTGATAATTGTTTTGAACATCTCTAAATCAAATAAGATATATGCACCAAAACCATTTGAAATTGTCAGTTTTATTTTTTTCTCGGCAGCAAAACTTTGCAGGGAACCAATCGATTCCAAAACAATATCGTGTATATTAAATTTTTCCTTTTTTGCTTCAAATATTCCAAGTTGCAGTTTTGACCAATTAAGCAGGTTTTCAAGCAATTTAAATGTTTCCTTTGTTTCATCCTGCATAAGGTCGGCAATTTTTTCAACTTCTTTCATGTCTTTTTTAACGATGCTTCTTTTCATTAAATCGCAAGTCACCATTAATGCAGCAAACGGGTTTTTTAAATCGTGCGCTATGATAGAGAAAAATTTGTCCTTTGTGGCATTAATTTCCAACAGTTTTTCTTTAGATAATTTTAGTTCAATATGTGTGGCTACACGAGCTGTAAGTTCAAGCGCATTAAAGGGTTTGGTGATAAAATCAACTGCACCGAGTTCAAAACCTTTTAAAATATTTTCAGGTTCGGTTATTGAGGTTAAAAAAATGATGGGAATATTATATGTCCTTGGGGATGCTTTTAATATTTTGCATACTTCGTAACCGTCCATTTCGGGCATTTGAATGTCAAGTAAAATTAAATCAGGGGCCATCACTTTAACCGATTGCAATGCGTGGCCGCCCGAAGATGAAATGTTGATGTTATAACCTTTTTCATATAAAATATTACCAAGTACCTGAATGTTTGCAGGCATGTCATCAATAATTAAAATCAAGGGTTTTTTTTGCTGATTCATAAACTTTACTTTTTAATAGTTGGAATTGTTTTTTGGACAGTATCCTGAATCTTAATTCCTGATTTATTAATCGGTTTTTTTTCATTTTTTGAAACAAAACCCAAAGGAGTAATAAACTCATACAATTTTTTTAATGTTGAATAAATCTGATTAATGTTGAAGGTTTCTATATAACCTGAAAGTTTAATGCAGTAATTACTAATTTCTTCGATATGATGTTTTTCATTGTATTTGCGCAATTCTTTTACAAATTCAATAATTTCATCAATATTTAGTGTTTCTTGTAACTTTATAATTACGGAATTAAATTGTTTTGACATTTCCACTTGTATTTCATGGGATAGTTTTCCTGTTAAATTTTCTGATTTAAAAGAGGATGGAATTTCTTTTTTATCTATTTCCTTTTCCTGTAATTCTTCGTAAGGTAAAAATTTGATAAGCTTTTCCAGTAAATCATTTTTGTAAATAGGTTTAATAAGAAAATCGTCAGCAAGCTGCTCAAACTTATCTTTTTGCTGTTTCATCCCGGATGCAGTGAGCGCAATAATTGGTATATCCTTTAAATCATTGTCAGATTTAATTATATTTATTGCAGTAAAACCATCCATAACAGGCATCTGCATATCCATTAATATTAAATCGGGTTTGATTTTCCTGGCTTCGTTGATGCATTCTTCCCCATTTTCTGTTTCAATGATTGTGATATTAAGTGATTCAAGATAGCCCTTTACAACCTGTCGGTTAGACAGTACATCTTCAGCCATCAGTAAAACAGGATTTAAAAACCTGATTTTAGATAATTTCAGGTTTATTTTTTCAGAGGAGTCATTGTTGTACAATGAGGCAATTTCGATATTGTAAACGGTGAAACTAAAAACAGTACCTTTTTCTACTTCACTTTCCACTGTAATTTTTCCTCCCAGCAATTCAATCAATCGCTTTGTAATGCTCAATCCAAGTCCTGTTCCGCCATATTTGCTTCTGTTTTTTTGTTCAACCTGAATAAAGGGCTCAAAAATGTTTGATAATTTATCCGGAGGAATTCCAATGCCGGTATCTTTAATGGTAAATATTAAATCTACTTTACTCAGCATTTTATCTTTCGCAATGGTGTTTACATTAATATCAACACCACCTTTATTTGTAAATTTAATGGCATTGCCGATCAGGTTGAATAAGATTTGCCTGAGATATTTTTCATCGGTGATCAGACTGCCCGGAATTTCTTCAGAAATGTGGATGTTTATTATCAACCCTTTTTCTTTTGCTTTCATAATGAAAACAGACTGTAGTTCCTGAATGATGTTATTTAAACATACCGGTTGATTATGAATAACCATTCGTCCGGCTTCAACTTTTGAAAGATCCAGAATATCATTTATGAGAGAAAGAAGGACTTTGCTGCTTTGAATGATATTATCAAGATACTCAGTAAAAATTACCTGTCCTTCAGTTTTTTCTTTAAGAATACTTGAAAACCCGACAATAGCATTCAAGGGAGTGCGTATTTCATGACTCATATTTGCAAGAAACTCACTTTTCATTCTGTTGGCATCCTCGGCAGATTTCTTTGCATGCATCAGTTCATTTTCGATCCTTTTTTGCTCTGTAATATCCCTGGCCACAATAACAGCTCCGAGAACATTTCCACGGTCGTCTTTGTAAACCGAACCGTTAAATAAAACATCTGTAAGTTTTCCATCCATAATTGTTAAAGGATAATCGGCAACAAAGCCTTTTTCAAAAACCTGCTGATAACATTCTTTTGCCTTTTCGGGCTTGGTGAAATAATTAAAAAAGTCGGTGTTCATTAATTTTTCACGCGATTCACCGGTTACTTTCACTGTTGCCTGGTTCATGTCGGTTATTTTGCCTTCGGGACTAATGGTGAACAAAGGGTCGCGACTGGCTTCGATCAGACTAAGTGAATATTGGGATGCTATTTTCAATGAATAGCTGAAAGCTTCGAGCTCTTTATTTGCAGTTTCACGTCTTTCTTTTTCCTCGGTTTGAAAAACAAGCTCTTTGTCAGCAATAACCAATTCAGCAGCCCTTTTTTCTTTTTCACCTGTTTGAAAGACCAGTTCTTTGTCTGCAATAACAAGTTCGGCAGCTCTTTTTTCTTTTTCCCCGGTTTGAAAAACGAGTTCTTTGTCAGCAATAACCAATTCAGCAGCCCTTTTTTCTTTTTCACCTGTTTGAAATACCAGTTCTTTGTCTGCAATAACAAGTTCAGCAGCTCTTTTTTCTTTCTCTTCATTTTGGAAAACCAGTTCTTTATTAGCAATGATTAATTCATTTGCCCTTTTTTCTTTCTCTTCATTTTGAAAGACAAGTTCTTTATTTGCAATAATCAACTCAGCAGCTCGTTTTTCTTTTTCTTCATATTGAAAAACCAATTCTTTATTGGCAATAATTAATTCATTTGCCCTCTTTTCTTTCTCCTTATTTTGATAGGCCAGTTCTTTATTTGCAATAATTAATTCCTCGGCTCTTTTTTCTTTTTCCTGATTTTGAAAGGCCAGTTCTTTATTAGCATCACGTATTTCAATTGCCCATTTTTGCTGAGATATATCACGCGCAACAACAACGGCTCCCATAACATTTCCATTACCATCTTTATAAACAGCGCCGTTGAATAAAACATCAGTAAGTTTTCCGTTTTTACTTAGAAAAGTAAGAGGGGAATTTGCAATAGATCCATTTTTAAATACTTCCTGGTAAACCAAACGGGCTTTTTCAGGTTCAGTGAAATAATCATAAAAATTTGTGCCAATAAGGTTTTTGCGCTCTATTCCTGTAATATTGACCTTTGCCTGATTCATGTCGGTGATTTTGCCTTCGGGACTGATGGTGATCAGTGGGTCCAGACTGGCTTCAATCAAACTGCTTGCGTACTGTGAATCATGTATTTTTGTTCTTTCCATTTTATTAATTATTAATTCGTTTTTTTACATTTCGAGCCCCATATTTTTTATTAAGATATTTCCATTCCTAAAATTAATATATCATCAGTCTGGTAATTACTTCCCTGCCAGTGCTCTAAGTAATCAAGCAAGTTATTTTTTATGGAAGGGAATGGTTCATCCAGATATGAAGACAGTTGGTTTTCAAAACCTTTTCTGCTTATTTGTTTTTTATCGGCATTATCAAACTGATCAACAATTCCATCAGTATACATAAAAAACCTGTCGCCTTTAACGATGTCAATGGATTGCTTGCTGAATCCCTGATTCCGGTTTTCGGGATAATCATCACCAATGGCTAATTTGTCAGGCCGTAATTTTTTTAAAATATTATTATTAAAATACAATACCGGAATATTTGCTCCGGCAAATTCCAGTGTTTTTTCTTTATTGTTAATCACGCAAATGGCTATATCCATACCATCGTGGATACCAGACACCTCCTGCTTAAAGATTTTCAGGAATTTGGCATTAAGACTGTTTAATATTTCAGCGGGGTCATGTATTTTTTGAATGTTTATAATTTCATCCAGCAAATTATGTCCCGACATGGATAACAAAGCACCCGGAACACCATGACCGGTGCAATCAGCTACAACCAGGAATAATTTTTCATTATAGGAATCTGTCCAGTAAAAATCTCCGCTCACAGTATCTTTTGGTTTATATATTTCAAAATGCTCAATGCCTTTTGATTTCATTATATTCAAATCGGGCAGCATTACTTCCTGAATCATTTTTGCATAATTTATGCTGTTTTTAATTTCTCCATAAGCCACATTGAGCTTTTTGTTTAAAGCTTCGACTTTTTCCTTTTGTTTTTTAATTCTTTCCTTTGACATTTTTAATTCCACATGCGTTGCAACCCTTGCAGTTAGCTCGGCAACATTAAATGGTTTGGTGATAAAATCCACGGCTCCGAGTTCAAATCCATACAAAATATTTTCAGTATCAGTAATTGCGGTTAAAAAAATTATTGGGATTTCCTGGGTATCAGGATTGCTTTTTAATGTTTTGCATACCTCATAACCATCCATCCCGGGCATTTGAATGTCGAGCAGAATTAAATCAGGGAGCAACGTTTTTACAGATTGCAAGGCCTGATTTCCAGAAGATGCAATTGAAATGCCATATCCCTTTCCATATAGAATATTTGCCAAAACCTGAAGATTTTGAGGCATGTCATCAACAATTAAGATCAATTTTTTTTTCATTTACTTTTTAATCATAAATTTTTTTGTAATAACTTTTGATGCTAAAATGACATTAAGAAAATATATACCATCATTCATGTTTGTCAAATCAATTGAGGAATGGTTAAGTTCGGAGTAGTAAACCATTTCACCTGCAGAGCTGTAAATTGAAATGGATTTTATATTTGGTTTATCTTCATTTATTTTGAAATTCATAATTTGTTTTGCCGGATTTGGATAAATATTTATTGTAATTAACTCCCTGGCGCAATTTTTTATGGCAACTGTTTTATAGTAACTAAAATTCCCGTTATAATCAGTTTGTTTTAATCTGTAATATGAAATTGAATTATAGGGTAAATTATCGTTAAAGGTGTAATTTATAGGAGAATAGGAATTGCCCGAACCTTTTACAATACCAATAACCTGCCAACTGGCTATATCGCTACGGTGTTCAACAGAAAAGTAGTCATTATTGGTTTCAGAAGCCGTTATCCAGTTTAAAACAACAATTTTATTTGAGCAAACAGCGCTAAAAGATTGTATTTCTATAGGCAATGTATTTACTGTTATTTCAATAGAATCAATTCCGTTTAAACAGCAATTAATCGACGAAACATTTACGATGTATTGTGTATTAATAATTGGTGCTGCAGTTATCGATGAATCACTTTCTCCATAAGGGTTCCACAAATAAGTAACGGTTCCGTAGCTGTTTGATAAATTGGCAGTGAGGCCTACTGAATCTCCCGGACCGAAATTTGTACTTCCATCTGCAGTAATAGTAGTTAAAGGCATTACACCAATGATAACCATATTATCTTTCAGATTAATTGCGCCCTGTATTGACAGTCCTCTGCCAATAATTGAAGAACGGTCCAGTAAATTAATGGCTCCGTTGGCAACAATAGTTCCTTTAAAAACAGAACTATCGCCTAAATTGAATGCTCCATTAATTTGCCAATATACCTTACAAAGAGAAGCGGAATTAATCAAATTGACATTAGAGGATATTCCGGTTGATAACGCACCGTCTATCTGAAAAATAAATAACGCATCAGGGTCGCCTTGTGCATCTAAAGTTAAGTTGCCGTTCAAAGAAGTAGCAGCACCTATGCAATAAGTATTTGGACCCAGAATTTGGTCATTGCCAAGAGCTGTACCTAATACCACATCGCAAGTCATTGTTTTTAAATAATTATATGCAATATCTAAATCAATAGCGGTTTGAGCAGTAATTGCATTTACAACCTGAGTTTCTCCATTGATTGTACCCGGGGGAAAACCGGAGATGCTTCCAATATTTGTTCCTACATCGCCTAAAATAATTGAAGGCCCGATATTAGTAATTATGCCGGCAGAAGTAAATAAGGAAAAAGAAGAAGATGCCCCTAAATCAGGTTCCTGACCATATCCTGTACTTTGAAATGAAAACACTATAGCAATTAAAGCGATATGTTTCAAAATGTTTTTCATTTAATATAATTTGAATTATATTTATTATGGCATCAAAGTTCGTAATCATATATGCAGAAAGTATTACATTTCATCAGAAAAGATTTACATCTTTCACACTAAAATTTTATTTTATATGATAGATAACCAAATAATTCTGATAAATTGTCTGAGCACTATATCACTTGAAGAAATATAAGAAGGCAGGTTTTTTTTCCTTAATTAAATTTAAATTTTATTGGCAAGGCATAACTAACCCTCACAGGATTGCCATTAACTTTTCCGGGAGTAAATGCAGGGAGCAACCCTATAACCCTTTTGGCCTCGTTGTCAAGGGACGGTTCAACGCCTCTTAAAACAGTAATATTTGATACTTTGCCGTCTTTTTCGATGACAAATTTGCAATAAACAGTTCCTGTTATTTCATTTTCCTTTGCATACTCAGGATATTTTACTTCATCCTGAAGAAATTTTATCAAAGCGATATCTCCGCCGGGAAATACAGGTTGTACTTCGGCAAAATCAACAATGTATTCATCAGGGTAGTCAAAAGGGGCATCAACAGGTAATGTTATTGGTTCAGTAGGTTGTGGACTGGTAGTGCCAATGTCATAGCATAAAATGATCGGCTCCGGTAAAATTATCATAGGCCTTACCCAAATCATTTTTGACAATCGTTTTTTTAATGGCATCCTTAGATTTTTTGCAATTCCGTCATCTGCTTTTTTAAGGTTATTTTCATGATTTTTTCCAGTTTCTTCGTTTGAATTACATGAACTTACAATGAAAGAAACGGATAAAAGTAATAGTCCGGTTTTGATTTTTATATCCCTTAGTTTTTTGTTTGAGTGGAAAACCTTATCCAAAAAAGATACAGATTGAAAAATTAATCTGACAAAGCAAACTACAACGAAGTTTAAGGGCCTGAATTTAAGCATAAGGCAATTTGTTAGGGTTACAGCAAATAAATAGCAAAAAATGTGCCCTAATTACAAAATAATCAGTTTTGGAGTATAATATGATTTAAGGTTTACCGGCTTAAAAAAAATTATTGAACATCCTCAATTTCCGGTTCCTCAATATCGGTCTGTATAAAAGCTGTTGCCGCCTTCCATGTTGAAAACAGACCCATGTTATGGCCTGAATTCATCAGATGGTATATGTTAGCGGCGGCTGTAGACTTGGGATTATCAACAAGTACGGCCCAGTCGTTCAGGATTGCCTTTGGGGAATTTTTCTGCATTCCGATCAGTTTAACAATATCGGTTTCATCAAAAATGAAATTGCAGTTACGGCAGTCGGTTATCCCTTTGCAGTCGGCAATATAATCGGGATCGGACCATGCATTGACAAAAGCGGTCATAAAATCTATCAGGTCAATATCTCCTCTGAGGGTAAGGAGGGCAATTTTTTGTTCTTTGTAAAACTTATGGGCAATTTTTTTGTTTTCCATTGGGCAAAAATATGCATTTTTACCCAATGAAATCAAAAATATCGGCTAAAATTCAATTTTATAGCTCAATGTAGGCAAAATTATCACAGTTTCTGACCGTTCAATATTCTTTGTTTTGTAATTATAGTCATATCCTTCATACATTGGCGATCCCAGGGCATTTTTTAGCAACAACGCCCATGAGCTTGAATGGTTCTGCTTGTTGATGCGGTATGTAATGGAAATATCCAGATTGTATGATGCCGGCAGTTGTTCTTCAAAAGCCCTGTATTCATCGTATATCACAGTTTTTTCTTCAAGTGAACGGCTTAGAAGCACCGGACTGGTTTTTTCGCCGCCCATATAGTTCATCCTGATATTCAATCCCAACACATTTTTATTTTTCAGGAAAATCTCTCTTCCAAAAAGAAAATTAACAACATATCCTTTATCATACCTGGTGCTTCTCCAGATATTGTCATCACCTTTGTATTTTGAATCGAAAACCGAAGCTGTAAACAAATAGTAGTAATTATTGTGCAAAAACCTTTCAAAGGTAAAGTCAATTCCAATATTTCTTCCCTCTGAATTGTTTTCAAGTGATTCCCTGAATGACCAGTCCTGCTTGAAATTGATCATTGAAAATGAACTGTCGGCAATGCCGGGGATATTGTATAATCTCTGGTAATATGGTTCAACTTTCATGCGCAGGTTTTCATTGATCCTCCAGTCATAAGCCATCACAAAATGCTGTGCAGGTGAAAGTTTCAGGTTTTTATTGGGATATTCGTTGCTTCCGTTTACATTTCTGTTGATAAGGTAAATTTTCAATTCTTCGAGTTGACTGTGTTTTCCGTACCCGAAGCTAAGCGAATGGGAGGGATGGAATGACCATTTAAGGCTGAGTCGGGGATCAATCGAATACTCATTGTTTAATGCAAAATATCCTGTATAAATACCGCTGTTGATGCAAATATTTTCTGTGAGATCATACTTCGATTGCAGATAATATTCCATAAAATTGCTGTGGCCTTTTTCATTCACCATATTTATGTATGATTCAGGATCGTTTCCTGTAACGCTGTTCAGATTTAGATTGTAAAGCAGGGTATGAAAATTCAATCCGGTTTTTATGGTATGTTTCTGACTAATTTTATGGTTAAGATATGAGCTTACAGTTGTTTTGGCAGATTCATCAACAAAATACCAGTATTTTCTGCGGATAAGGTTGTCATCCAGACGGGTTGCATCCATTTTATTTGTGATTCCGGATGCCGCCAGTGTAGAATTAATATAGGTTTTGCTTCCCAAAACTATTTTATGATTGACGCCTGCAGCGCCCGTATTTAAATTCCAGTCATATTTTAACCTGTCCCAATCTCTTTCCCAAAGCAAGGAATCTTTTTCATCGGGTTCGTTGTTTACATCGAGGGCGCCAACGCCCCATATTGAGAAATTACCGGCTTTTCCGGCAGGAAAATTAAGTTTAAATGATAAATCCTGATATTTTGGGATCTGTTGCGAAGGAATTATGCCTATTTGGGAAAACAGTCCGAGTGTTGAATACCGGTAATTAAAAAGATAGGAAGATTTGCTTCCTTTTTTAAACGGGCCTTCGGATGAAACGTCAATGCCCATCATGCCTATCTGCACGGTATTTTCCATCTTTTCATTGTTGCCGTTCCTGAGTTTCATGTCAAAAACCCCGGCAAGGGCATTGCCATATTCAGCCGGAAAAGCACCGGTATAAAAATCAGAATTGGTAAGCAATTGCGAGCTGAAAATGGTCACAAAACCTCCTCCGGCCACATTCCCCCCCGAAAAATGGTTCGGATTGGGTATTTCAACACCTTCAAGCCGCCACGACACTCCCTTGGGCGAATTGCCCCTGATCACAATGGCATTGTCCTGGATATTTCCAACGGTAACACCGGCAAAAGCGGAGGCCAAACGGGCAGGATCATCAAATCCGCCGGCATACCTGCGTGTTTCTTCAACGGTGAAGGAACGGGCACTTATGGATGCCATGGAATTGACTGGTTTGTCTTTTCTTGAGTTTGCTTTTACTGTTACTTCGCCGATCTTGCTCACAGATTGTTTCAGTCCGCTTTGTATAACCACTTCTTTACCTGAGCTTACCAGAA